>Ga0316607_1000063_pt1 | contig 41330 bp, 28 predicted proteins | sample MIS2016062E_MG_FD_207674 | JGI IMG/M metagenome (GOLD analysis project Ga0316607, IMG submission 207674) | Microbial mat bacterial communities from Middle Island sinkhole, Lake Huron, Michigan, United States - MIS.2016.062E | ecosystem: Environmental > Aquatic > Freshwater > Lake > Sediment...
CGTTCAGCCTGAGTAACTAACCTGCGCGAAATTACGTGATTTGTATCAGTTTGGAAGCGATGTTGGCGACCAGCTAGCCGTTTTAGGTGGCGTTTAGCTGGTCTAGTTCCTACCTTTTGAAGGGCAGGCCTTCTCTTTAGATACCACTGGCGTTTAGGCTCAACTTGCTGCCCACTATAAACGTTCCCGTCACTATCTGTGGCTAGATTCACAATCCCTAAATCAACACCTAAACAACCAGTAGTTTGTCTTTGTTCCTTATCAGGAACTACCACCGTAGCCAACAAATAGAACTCACCTTTAATGAGGGCTAAATCACTTTCCCCTTTTTGGAATTTCAGCAACTCTTCGTGGATTGATGCACATTGAAAAGCAATCTTTTCTCGCCCATTCAATGTCCAGATAGATACGGTATGCTTTCCCATCTGGTAGGAGAGATTATTAAGGTCATAAGCAATTGCACCCAACAAGCGAAAATCGCGCTTAGTTTTCTTATCTGGCTTATAACCATCAGCTACCTTAGCGATGCACCGCACAGCCATCCTAGAGCCTAGCTCAAACTCTTGGCGTACCTCATAATAAACCAGTTTCTGGAGGTCAAACTGTCTAAAGGTTTGATTATCCCAAGCTACTTGACTAATCCAATTACAGGCTTCATTTGCCCGCTGGATAGTCTGGCGCAGAATTGCTCGTTGCTCAAGGCTTGGATTTAGTTTAAGTTTTAGGGTTAAGTGCATAGGTCTATTATAGTTGCTTTAGTTTCACTAGATTTAAGGAGCGACATTCCTCCCAGGGCTAAAGCTCCTGGGGATCCTGTCGTAAGGATTATGAACTTTCGGCGTGTTTGGCGCGAGATTTTTCTCTTTAGTCTGCTAAGTTGTGTAGCTTTAGGGCCTCGGATCTTAGATTTAGGCGTATTTGTTACCCACGATGAAGCCGAATTCTGGCTAAAACGGGCCGAAATTTTCGCTTCGGCGCTTCAAAGGGGCGATTTCGCGGCTACGGCCATCACCACGCATCCTGGCGTGACTACAATGTGGTTGGGCAGCGCGGGAATTGCTTTGCGGCGCTACCTCTTTACTTTTGGCCTTCTCCCTTCTGATACTTTCCCCATAACCTTGGCTTTGATGCGGCTTCCCATAGCCCTGACCAACGTTGCGGGATTGCTCCTTAGTTACCTCCTTCTGCGGCGTATTTTTGCCCCTTCTGTTGCGCTTCTGGCCGCCCTTCTCTGGGCAACCGACCCCTTTCTGATTGGCTATAGCCGTCTTCTGCACGTTGACGCGCTGACCGCGACCTTCATAAGCCTCAGTCTTCTGGCGGCCTGTAACTTTTGGCATCATACTTCCCACCCTTTCCTTCTAATTCTTTCTGGAATAGCTGCGGGGCTTGCGCTACTTAGCAAATCTCCTGCCATTCTTATCCTACCGCTTGTTGCGGGTATAGCTCTCTTCAAGACCATCCGTGACTATGAAATCCCCCTTGTGGAGTCAACAGCTTTAGCTGTTGGGTCACGGCTAAAGCCGTGGATTCCACGGGAAAAGAGCTTAGGTTTCAGCCTATTTGATTCCAAATTCAGGGGTTTCATAGCAGGAAAGGAACGGAATAAGTACCTTCAGAGAAATCTTCTACCCCTTCTGGTGTGGGGAAGTATTGTAGGCTTGACGGTTATGCTTGTTTGGCCAGCGGTCTGGGCAGATTTTGGCGGTGTGGTACAATTGCTGCGGGTTGGCGTAGAGGTTGAAGGGGCCCAACCTCACATGACAGGGAACTTCTTTTTAGGGCAACGCAATGATGCTCCAGGAATGCTTTTTTATCCCGTAGCTCTTGCTCTCCGTACAACCCCTTTGACCTTACTTGGTCTGTTTCTACTCCCGTGGGCCTACCGTACCTTTCCCTTTGGAACTTCAGAAGGGGAAGCAAAGTGTAAAGGTCAGCGTGATCTTGCAACCTTTGCGGCTTTTATCCTTCTCTTTATTGCTGCAATGAGTCTCTTTCCAAAGAAGTTTAACCGCTATCTAATCCCTATTTTTCCCTGCCTTGATATTTTGGCCGCCGTAGGGTTAGCTTGGGGTGCAAATCAATGGGGGAAGCTGAAGGTCAAGAAGGTTGTGTTGGGAAGTATAACGCTGCTTGCGCTTCTGAACGTTGCTTGGTGGCATCCTTATAGCCTTGTGGCCTTTAATCAACTTCTTGGGGGAGCGCCAATGGGGGCAAAGACCTTTGCCGTCGGCTGGGGAGAGGGCTTAGAGCAAGTAGCAAATTTCCTTAATGCTCAACCAGACATTGGGGAAGTCTTAACCATTAGCCACATGATCACTTCCCTCAACCCCTATTTGCAGAAGGGAGCGCAAGCCGCTTTCCCTAAAGAAGGGAAGCTCCGGGACAAAGCTGGCTATCTTGTGGTCTACTTACCTCAAGTTCAAGGGGGAAATCCCTCGTCGCCCTTTGAGCAATTCTATGGACAAGCGATTCCTTTGCACGTTGTGAAGATACACGGAGTCGATTATGCTTGGATTTATCAAGTTTCTCCACCAGTTCAACATTCTCAAACAGCTAATTTTAGTGATACTTTTCGCTTGCACGGTTTTAGTAGACAAAACGATCTGCTAACCCTTTTCTGGGAAATTCGGCGTTCCCCACCTGCCGATTATTGGTTTTTTGTCCATACCTTTAGCCCTGCTGGCAAGATCGTGCAACAAATTGACCAACCCTACCCCACAAAAAGCTGGCCCCCTGGAAGGTATCTAACGACAAGTTTCCCGCTCCAGCTTCTGGCTGATCGCCCACAAGTCGTGATTGGTTGGTATGCTTCTCAGACGGGGCAACGACTCCCCCTTAAAGCTGATTCGCTGGCTCCTCTCCTTCTTGATGGCCCAGATGCCCTTCTGCTGCAAGGGGTTTTTGAAGAAGTACCTTCTCTACCGCCCAGGTAAAGCAAGAAGGGTCGCTTTTGAATTGGTCTGAAAGAACTTTGTACCTGTCGTAAAGCTCCAGTTGAGCGTTAAGGCTTTACCCGCGTTATCTTTACCTTGTAATTTAACATTGTAGCTTGTACTTGCATTGAGAGGTGCAGTGGCTGCTGCATACCAGACCTTAAAAGCACTGTCATAGCGGATAGAATGCGTTGTTACCAATGTTCCCGCAGCCGTGCTAAGTTCCAATTGGTCAAAAGTTTGGTTCCCCATAGGAAGGATTGTGATCACGTAGCCGACGGGGTTGCTACTACTACAGCTAACGTCGGCGTAAGGGTTGGGCGCTTCGTTACAATCCCAAGCGCGGGGAACGGCTGTCTGGTTGGGCACGGGATAGAGAATGACGGTACTTGTTTCTACGGGAGCAATATTTGTTGAGGCCCCAAAATCCATCACCGCTGCCGCTGCGGCGCTTACTTCTGCTTGCCCGTAGCCTACTTCATTCATTCGCGGGTCAATGAAGGGGATTCGGTGGTAGACACTAGCGACCCAACTTTCTACCGTCAGAAGGGGATCAGCGATAAGGTGCATTACTTCAAACCGCGCACTTCCTGTATACCCTGCATTCTTCATGCGATCCCAGAAGTTTACGCCCGTAAAACCAGTAAAACCTTCTACTTCCCCATGCACATTTCCCCCTGGAAAAGCAGCCGTTGATTTATAATTGGTTGTATAGTAAGTAGCGTGATCCTTAGCTGCTTGAGTAATGTTTGCCTGCAAACTTAGCAAAGGAGCATTTACAAGCTGACGGTAGATATTTGCTTGGGCAAGGGCCTGGGCTTCGGGTGCAATACTAACACTGGTAGGTATTACAGTTGGGGAAGGATTCGAACTTGGCGTTGCTCCCTGTAGCACTAAGGGAAGAAAGACTTTCGGCAAAGGATTAGTTACCGAAAAAGGATTAGTTACCGAAACCTGAAGCTCATTCTCGGCGAGCTTCTCACCGTATGAAGGGGAAGAAAGGGTAGCAAGAACAATATAATTTCCCTCCTTAGCGTAGGTATGCTGAATACTTGCCGACTTCATGCCCTGAGGCAGAATTACCTCCTGCGTAGTTTGATCCCCCAGGTCAAAGGTCAAATCTGCTGTGGGGAGCGCAAAGTCGTTCACAGTAGCGGTAAGAAGGACCGTAGCCGAAGGAAGGTTCGTACTGATCAAACTAAGCTTAGGGGGCTTAACCTCTATTTTGATCGTTTTTGCCGCAAGGTCATCATAGACGTAGATCCCACGCTGATCAAAGGGAACGATAAGGGTAGCAGTGACCAAGTAGGTTTTGGGAAAAGTATAGGTATAGGTGGCATTTAGCTCGTGCGTCAAAAGAGGAGCTTTTCCATCGCCAAAATCCCACTGAAGCTGCTGATAAGCGGTAAAACCTTTCCCCAAAGTAACAGTGAAGGTTGTTGGCTTACCGAGCAAGGTCGGCCCATTTCCCATCAAAGTGAGTGGGATAACATCTACTTGCGTTGTAGCCGCCTTGATAAGTGACCCGTTGCTAGTAAAGAGAGATACCTTTGGGTAGAAACGCCTTGTAGCTGTATAAAGGTGATTTATTTGAAGGAGGTTAGAGCCACTTTGGATGGCTGAATGATCGCCAAAATCCCATTGAATATAGCTATAGGGTAAAGCAGAGTTGACGGTGGTGCTAAAGAAAGTAACAGATCCAAGGAGGGTTGGTGAGCTATTTTCAACTAGCAAAGGTTCTGGCGTTGGGGTAGAAGTGGGCGTAGGGATTAGGGTAGAAGTAGCCGTAGGGGTTGGGGTAGCAGTAGCGGTAGGGGTTGGGGTAGCAGTAGCAGTAGGGGTTGGGGTAGCAGTAGCGGTAGGGGTTGGGGTAGAGGAAGTGGCTAAGTAATCACCCGAAAAAACAAACGCAAAAGGTTGCAAATTGCCCATTGGTACATTTACAGCGTGTACAATGAGTTTGTAATTTCCATTGCTGGCTTGCGGGAGAATTATCCCCTCAACGTTATTGCACGTATCCCATTTCCCATCCCGCAGACACTGCTCTGTTGAGTAGATTCCCCCATTCCCTGGGTAACTTTTCCCATCGGGAGCAATCAGTTCCAAATCTAGGTCATTGACCAACGCCTTCGCAACATAGGCTTCAGCAGCATAGTCGGTCCAGACCAAAGTAGCCCGTAAGGCCCCTCCCGTACCCGTCGTGTTACCCACCACAAAGTTGTACTCTTTGGTTTGACCCGTCGCCATTCCCGTGTTGTTATCGACGAACCAAGTTTTTTGGGGTTGAGAAGGGTTCATACTTTGGGCTAAGTTGATCCGTCCCCACCCTGAAACATTATTAGGGCGCGTCGTGGGAACCTCTTGGTTCCCTAAATATTGGCCTGGGGATATATCCTCTGCACCTTGAATGAGGAAACCTTTTAGCAAAGCTGCGCTGGGATTGGAAATTTTAGCCTTGGTGGTAAGCCATTCCCTAAGCAAAGCGGCCCCTCCTGCGGTGAGCGGTGTTGCCATACTTGTGCCCCCCATGAAGGCATAAGCTTCATCAAGTATGTCCCCAGGTTGGGCAAGCCCAAAGTTGCTCAATTTTCCCCAATTCCCCCCCTCAACCCGCAGGTCATCCAACCACCAAGTGCTATCATAGTTCCCACTTTCACTTCTAAGCGCAAAACCAATCCGCAGATTTTCAAGGTCAAGCCCATAATAAGTGAGGACACTTGCTTCTATTTGATAGACGTAACGGGTATATGTTCCTTGAGAAATAGAGAGAGGGGGGTTATACCTGTATTTTATTTCTCCCGTTTGGTCAGTGAACACGATTGCGAGGCGATTATCACCTGTCAAGGTATACTTCTGCCAAAAGGAGATAACTGTGGTTGATTTTGAACCAATGGGTTTGATATTCATTGGAGGAGTAAGGAGGACCGTCATCGCAGTGGCGTTAAACATTCCCTTGACACTTTGTTGCCAGGAATAACTCCCGCTATGAGCTTCATTGGTGAGAAGTTGCCAAGATTGTGTTCCCCCTAGCAAAGGAAGCTGGTTATAAGTACCACTTGTATCTCCCGCAGCTCCCTCAAAAGTATCATTGAAGGTATACTTGCGGCTGTGCAAAGAGGCAATATACGTGCCCGGACTGACTATGTCGGGTTTGATCCGGCCATCATCAGTAGGCCCCCGACTTGAAAAAGCAGCCAAGCCACGAGGATTATCAGCTTCTTTATCGCTTGCAATAGGTTCCCCATATTTGCCTTTGAACATGTTTTCCCAAGTAGAAGAAAAGGTAGGGCGGTTAGTTTCTGAAGCTCCCACCGTAAGAACGTTTTTAGCTGTGCCGGGTGAATTGATGCTGTCAGGATCAACCAAACCATTTTTGTCTTTGTCTTCTCCTTCATTCCCTGCCGCGAAGAGAGCTAACAGATCCTTGTTTTCCCAAAGAGCATTGTCAATTTGTTTGCATTTAGTGTCATAGCCCCCATAACTCAAATTACCATCTGCCATTTGCGATTTACTTCCCCAAGAGTTACTGTGAATCCGCACCCCATCTTGATAGGCGGTCCGGAGAAGATCCTCGAGATCTTCGGGAATTCCTAGAAGGCCGCCTGTACTATCACTTGTACTTTGGAAAACCAAGGAGGCTTGAGGAGCCAAACCTGCGTAGGAAGGCCCCGCTGCATTATAGGCTTTTGAAACCGAACCATTCCCTAAAACCGAGCCGGCAACGTGCGTCCCGTGGCCGTGGGGGTCTGACCAATCACAAGGATTAGTTCGCCCAAGGCAATAAGTTTTGATGACGCGGCCTCTAAGGTCGGGGTGTAAGGTCGCTAAGTCGCCCGTATCCAAACCCGTATCAGCGATTCCGATTATTTGCCCCGCCCCTGAAAGGCCCAAACTTTGCTGAACTTCTTGCCCCCGCATAAGCTCGCCGCCCGCAATCTCATTCTTGATCGCAGGGGGAAAGAAGGGTTCAACCCAAAGCACACCTTCTAAAGCTGCAAGGTCTGCAAGGTGGCTGGAGGGCAAAACTACGCGAAGATACCCTGCCGGCGCGTCGGTTGATCTTCCTTCTACTTTTCCGCCCCAAGCAACAATCTGGGCCCTTATTTTCGCCAGATCAAGGTTGGGAAAGGTTTGCACCCAGACCGTTATGGCCGTGGTAGCTTGAAGGTTGGGGCTGGTAAGCTCAGGGGCCAAACGGTAAGTAGGTTGATAAATCCCAACCCAGCGCACAAAGGGCAAGGTTTGAATTTGCGAGACCGTCGCGGACTTCATGCGGGCCAGGAAAGTATAGTCAGGGATGTAACCATGAAGGGTAACGCCCAGTTGGGTAAGGGTTACTTTCCATTCTTCCCGCACGGGGCCCGTAAATTGAACAAGGTAGGTTAGTTGCTGCTCAGAATCAGCCGCTTGCTCTAGGCTGGGCGCAGGAGGAGAGGTTGTTGAAAGAGGATCAAAGGTAACATTCTTCAGCCGAATGAAGAGCGGAGGATTTGCTTGAGCAAAGAGGGAACTTAATCCCAAAAGCAGAAAAAGAGTTAGAAAAAATAGGGTGTTGAGTAAGAATTGGCGCTTCATACTTGCCTCCAAAATTAGAAACCAACATAAACAATGGTTCTACCGTGGCGATCTTGAAAAAAACCAACACCATCTTGAATCAAACCGACGTAAAAATCCATTTTGGTCTCCCGTTGTAAGACCCTTACGTGGCCAAAGATCGTTACTTCTTCGCCTGGGAGAAGCCAATCTTCCTGCCCTGGGAGCTGCCACTGATCTGGGGGGCGTTGGGAAAGGGCCCAGCGAAAGGGATACCGTTTGGGGCCTCCACCACTATTCGCATCCCAATCCAAACCTACGCGCCAAAAACCGCCTGCTTGGGAAGTAAATTTCCCCCCTTCCACCGAGGAGAAAACAGCGTCAGTTGTGTAGGTAAAGCCGCTTGGGGGGCCATAAGTCCGGAGAGGAATAGTCCCCGTATTCTTTACCCGCAGCGTAAGGGTCAGCATTTCCCCCAACATAAGGTGCTGCGGGGCAATGTTCGCATAAGTAATCGTTGCTTCGGGCTGGCCGCTATCAACTAAGGTAATATTCCCTTGTTGTTGCACTAAGTTCCCCAACTGATCTGCGGCATTGATGGTATAAGTATAGACCCCGCTGGGCAATAATTCCCCATCAGGTCGCTTTCCATTCCAGATATGTTGCCATTCAGCAGGTTGCTCTTGAGCGCGAGTAATGAAGGGAAAGGTCTGCCCCTTTGGGGTTGTAAAGGTGATGTCTACCGTGGCCGTGGTCGGCAGACGGTAGGTGATTTCGGCAACATCAGCCAGCGCATCTGCATTCGGCGAAATTGTGGTGGGTGAAACGGTAAGGTTCTCAAGCGCAGGAAGGGGTAGCTTTGGCGCAACAAGGTGAAGAGGAACGCGCTTTGTTGCCTCTTGCCCCTTAGCTGTTTGGGCATGGACCGTAAGGGTATAGCTTCCCGTTGGTAAAAGCTGGCGCACAACGTGGGGAACTTTAGGGGAAAGGGGCGGTGGAACAGGAACAGTTCCGTCAAACTGGAGGATGTAGGGGTCAGCCGAAGCAGCCCTAAGTTCCTCCCGCCGGAGATCGTAGCTTTGGCCCTTCTCATCTTCAACGGTGATACTTACTTTAGCATCTTGCCCAAGCTGATAGCTCAAAACGAAAGCCCCTTCGCCATCCAGAGGACGAAGGGTAGTGAAAGGAACTTGAATTTCGCCCAGGAGTGGCCTTCCTGCACATGCCCCTAAGAAGAGAAGTAAGCCCCAACAAAGACTGCTGCGGATAAGAGAATAAAAAAATGACCTTCTCTGTATTAAAAGGCCCATTAACAACCTCGATCTCTACTTACCAAGAATCATAACCTCTTCGTGGTGAACCTTTACGAAATCACCGGTCTGAATAGCCTCAATCTCAATGAGGTCAATCATTGGGATATTGCTGATGATTGCGCCCACCGCAATAATTGGCTCACTTTCGGCAAGGATAAGGGCGGCAGGTGCAAGATCTTTTTTCATCAAGCGATAGAGCGTATAACTCCCGACGGTACTTCCCTTGCCAGTCGGGAAAACCAGAATCCGTTTGGCGACAGAACACCCCATAAGGGGATGATTTTTTTCCAACACCAGGCCTGTTTCGGGATCAACCATCCCAAAAAAACTTATCGGTTCTGATGAAACTAAGGCTAATCCTTCTGCAAACCCGGCTTTAATAACTCGACCAGTTAAGATTCGCATAGAAAAAGACGGTAACTAGATCCTCCCTTAATGTAGTGAGGGGTCTAGTTACCGTCATCCTCCTTTCTTAAAGCTTTGTTTAGGATAATCATCCCTGCTTAACTTTCGCAATTTTTGCACCAACAACCTTTCACTGCGGCTTCTATGCAAGCTTCCAACGATCCGTAGCGCACCGCCAAGCCCGTATGACTTGGAATGTAGTAGGCTCCCTTTCCCGAAGGAGTTGCAACGGTTTGGAAGCCTAATTCTTCGATAGGTGCAACTACTAAACAAGTATCAGCAACTACTTGGCCGCCAAGGGAGGCTAATTCCGCAACAAGCCCTCTTTTTTCGGCCTCGGCCCGAACCTCCCGCGCCATAGTTATCCAAAGGTTAGCTTTTATTGGTCGCCCGGCTAGCAAAGAAATGACATGCCTAAGTTCGGCCAGCGAAGCATGCGGACACCCTATCCAAACTAAGTCAATCTTCTCGTTTGTCGTACTATTAAGATTCGCAAACCCTTCTTGTAAAGTTGTAATTTGGATGCCTTCGGCCTTGTCACCAATTTGCTCTGGAAGGTCGGCTTCAGGCGTTACTCCTTCAATGTGATACAGAGCTACAGCACCACTCGCAGCCATTGCGGCCCCTAAGGCTTTGAGGTAGTCTGCGATAGGGGAAGGAACCGCAAGGTTGCGAAAGTAGGGAATCCGATTGCGGGCCTTCTTCCCGACCATTACCCCCAGCGCCCCAAAATCAGCAGGGGTCAGAATGGGGCACTGAACATCTACCACCAATTGAGCGCGCCGGTTAGCAGGAAGGTGAAGGCCATAGCGGGCGGTGCGGCCCGTAATCGCGGCAGCAAGGGCACTTGGCCCCCCTTCTCGGTTGGTTCGGGCCCCTAAGACGCTGTTTGCAAAGCTCACCGCGCTCGACTCGGCCCACGCAAGATGTTCGCCAAATCCAGGTTGATTGCCGACTAAGTAGGGCGTGCAAGTACAAGTAGGCTGAATCTGCATGGCTTTGAAGGCTTGAATAACTAGATCTTGCTTTAACGCAAAGTCTGCGCTGAAGCCAAGCTCGGCCCACCGGGCCAGGTCAAGCCCTGCGGGGTTAAGCGTGGTAGGTACACGAACCTTTCCTCCTTGGTCCGCCCAATCCTGGAGAAATTCGAGACCTGCTTCACCCAGATTCTTGTAACTCACGCCCGAAACCTGGACACTCGTTACGGGAACAAGGTCTTCGGCTCCATAGATTTTCCCTAAAGCGACGACGATCTCAATCGCTTTTTGCACGCCCGGCCCGAACTCACCTGCCAGCATCGCTTGTTCTTCATTTGTTAATCTCATTTCTATGTCCGTTTCTTAGTACGTGGATTGTACTTTTAAGAATAGCTGATTTTCTCGAAAGCTGCCCGTTCTTCCCCCCAAGGAATTGTTGCATCCAGCCCCATCTTCGCCGTGAGGGACTTTTGGCCGGGCGCGTGAGTACCAGAAGGGTCAAGGCTACTCCCTGGCTGATCCTTCAATACCACTAAATCCCGATCTGCTTGAAACCGTGTCGCAATTGCCCACTCAACTTCGGCCATGTCATAGATGTTTATATCGTTCTCAACGATCACAACATGTTTGAGGGAGCCATGACCTTTGAAAGCTGCGGCAATTGCCTTCAGCCCATCGTCTGGTTTCTGCTTCACAATCTGAACCACCGCGTGAAGCCAGCTTGTCCCGCCAGGTGTAATCGCAACATTGGTACATTGGCAAACTGCATTGACCGCGGCGAAAATGGTTGGCTCTTTGGGCATCCCCATGAGCAACTTATGCTCCAGCTTGCCTGGCAAAAGGGCTTGGTAAAGCGGGTCGCGGCGATGGGTAATACAATCTATCTCAATTATAGGCCCTTGCCGCACAAAGTCAACGGTCTCCGTTAAATCTACAAAGGGGCCTTCGGGAGCGAAAGTCTGCGTCAACCGACCTTCCAGGATAAGCTCCGCTTCCGCAGGCACATAAAGGGGGACGGTCTTGCAACGGACGACGGAGGTCGGGGCCAGCGCATTGGCTACCGCTAATTCATCAACCTCTTTGGGCGGCGACATCGAAGCGGCCAGCAGAACGGGTAACGAGTTGCCAATGCAAATCGCAATTGGAAGGTCGCCCTTAGTCTTCTTCCGCGCCGCATCAGTGCCCCGATTTTCAACCACCCGCGCTGCGAAGTGGCGCGCATCCAGCCGTAACAACCGATGATAACTGACGTTTGGGCCGTCCTCAGGATCATTGACAACGACGATCCCCGCTGTCACGTAAGCTCCCCCATCAAAGGGAAAATGGTGCAGAAGGGGAATTTGCGTCAAATCTACTTCGGCGGCCTTGATCACAACTTCTTGGCAAGGAGCTTCTGTAACGACGGGTGGAGCAAGCGGATTTTGCGTGGCCGCCGCCAGCGTGGGAATAAGGTCGGCCACCGCAACCCCAAGGGCCGCCGCAAAGGCCGCCCGATCCGCCGCCAAACCTGCTACGACACGCCAGCCAGGGTAGCCTAACACGTTGGTGAACAAAAGCGGCCTGTCCTCGTGCTGGGCGATAAATTGCCCCATGGCAAGGTCAGGCGACGTTGGCGCAGCGACTTCCATTAGATGTCCAGCCGTCTGCGCCCAAGTGAGCGTTTCACGAAGATTCATAGCACAAATCTAACAATCCGTTTCAAGCCCTAAGAATTAGGTATAAGTGTAGCATAGACAGAAAGTTTATACAAGAAGCCCAGCAATCTTAGCCTTGCCTTTGTGGTATGATATGCTACTAATAAGAAGTCACGGATGCTCTTTCAGAGCATCCAGGCCTCTGAACCCCCCTCGCGGAGTCCACGGCTTTAGCCGTGCCCCAACAGCTAAAGCTGTTGATTCCTATGGAAAATAAATTGGGTTTCATAGTAGCGATTAAGCGTTCAAATTAGGCAGAAGCCTGCTCTATCTTAGCCACGAGGAACTATGCTAAAACTACCTTATCGTCACTTTTTCATTGGTTTACTCTCCTGCCTGCTTCCGCTGCTGGCCTTGCCTCCGGTCTTTGCCAGCCAGACCGTCAACCGCCTCCTTGACCCTAACCAAACCGTTGACCCCAATTTGTTGCCCACCGCGCCGCTAGTCTATTTTCCTGAAACAGGTCACCATTTGAGTAATCGCTCGCGGTTCCTTGACTTCTGGCGTACCCATGGGCAAAACGTCATTTTTGGCTATCCGCTCACCGAGGAAATCGTGGAAAATGGGCGCGTCGTGCAATATTTTGAACGGGCGCGCCTGGAGCATCATCCCGAAGCGGTTGGCACGGCATGGGAAGTTCAAAGCGGGCTTCTGGGCCAGGAGTTGACAAATCTCCAGAGCCTAGTCGGAGTTGGAGGGCCACAAAATCAGGTCTTGGAAGTCAAAACGCCTGAAATTTTGTTTGGAAAGTTTGGGGCTTTTTGGCATAAGTGGGGGGGCATAACAACCTTTGGGAATCCACTTAGCGCTGAGTTTGAGCAAGATGGCCGAACCGTTCAATACTTTGAGCGAGCTAAATTTGTTTTTTACCCCGAAGATAAAAGTTGGTTTTACCGTAACCTAGAGCAGCAAAACGGGCTTATGCTCAACACGCTCTATGAGGTGCGGCTGAGTGATTTGGGGCGGCAAGTGGCTCTGGCGCGGAACTTGAACACTGCACCTGTGGCCAAAATTGCCGCTGTGCCAGACTGGTCGCCAGGGCTGTGGAAGCGGCGGCTTGAGGTGAACCTTGAGGCCCAGCGGCTTACGGCCTACGAAGATGATTTGGCGGTCTACCATGCGCTGGTCGCCACGGGGCGCGAGGGCTTTGAAACGCCCAAGGGAACTTATGCGATCTACTTAAAGACTGAAATGCAGGATATGCGCGGCTCGATGCAGGGTGAAGAGTGGAATGTCCCTAATGTGCCCTGGGTGATGTTTGTGCTTGGCGGCGTGGCTTTACACGGGACGTATTGGCACAATCAGTTTGGAACAGGTTTTCGGCTTTCGCACGGCTGTATCAACCTGAGGATGGATGACGCGCAATGGCTCTACCAATGGGCCGCGGTTGGCACAACTGTGAAGATCTATTAGCTATAGCGATGAATGAAATCCCAAATTGCGCTGTTCAACCGTTTGTTAAGCAGGACTTGAAAAATTCAGCATCTGGGTAAGCCTGTAGGTAGGGCCAAAGGCAGGAGGGGTGAAGATTAAGGCCCAGGATTCCAAAAGCTAAAGCCTTTAGATCCGCTGGTTTTAGCCAGCGGATTTCATTTGCCAAAAAGCCCCCAAAGTACCCTACCACTACTACAGGTCTACCAAAGACCTTAGTATTCATTGACTTTTTACTTGAAACTAGGTATAATATAAGTACAGTTTCGATGATTAAATATAACCTTTGCTTTGATAAAGATTATTAGAACGCAGTAATTTCTTAAAAATTGTTTATAATTTCTTTTAACGTAGTTTTTACTACATACGATATATTGTTAAGAAAATGTAAACTTTAGCATGAGCAATAGGTTACTAATTTTCAGGAGAGGTCTTATGATTAGCGTAGATAAAGTAGAAGAACGTGAAATCGGTTTTAAGAAGGTCAGCCCCAAGATCATTGTGGTTATTCCTGCCTATAACGAAGAGCGTTTTATTGGCAGCACGGTAGCCAAAACGCTCAAATTTGCGGACACCGTGGTGGTCATTGACGATGGGTCTACAGATGACACCGCGAATATCGCCGAAGCTGTGGGCGCAATTGTTGTCCGCCAGCCTCAAAATAAGGGCAAAGGGGTGGCCCTCACCGCTGGTTTTCGCCATGTCCGGGGCCTCGCCCCCGATGTGGTTGTCACAATAGACGCAGACGGGCAACATGAACCCGCCCAGTTGTTACAAGTGATCTCCCCTGTCATCCAAGGCCAGGCCGATATTGTGGTTGGCTCGCGCTACCTCCAAAAGAATAGTAAAGTTCCAACCCACCGCATTTGGGGCCATCATCTCTTCAATTTTATCACCAATCGCATGTCTGGCGTGTCCGTTACCGATTCCCAAAGTGGCTTTCGGGCTTTTTCGCCTCAAGCGGTAGAGGCCATTGCTTCAATGTCGTTTTTATCTAATGGCTTCTCGGTTGAATCAGAGATGCAATTTCTGGCCCGCGATCAAGGCCTTAAAGTAGTCGAAGTCCCAATTACGATTCACTATCACGATAAAGCCAAACGCCCTGTTGTCAAGCATGGAATGATGGTTTTGGAAGGTTTGCTGCGGCTGGCGGGCCAATATCGCCCCTTGCTCTTCTTTGGCTTGCCGGGCTTGATAATGCTGTTAAGCAGCTTTTTAGGCTGGGGCTTGATCATCGAAATCTATCGGACTAGCCAGAGTCTGGCGGTTGGCTATGCAATGGTCTGTGTAGTTTTATCAGTTTTAGGGTCAGTTTCGCTCTCAACAGGGGTAACCCTTCATTCAATTCGCGGCTTTTTATTGGATTTGTGGTATGGTTCTGAATATAGTCACGGCAAACGCAGACCCAAGAAACAGAAAGCCTGAAGCAAATTTAGACCGATGATTTAGAAAGCAAGCCCTGCAAACAAATTTCTGTTCGCAGGGCTTTAGTGAAGGAAGAAAGTAAGCAAATGACACGAGCAAGTGTGATCATCGTAAACTATAATGGTGGTGAACTCTTAAAAAGATGTCTTCAATCGATCTTGGAAGCTTTGGGGCCAAACGACGAAGTCATTTTGGTTGATAATGCTTCAGTTGATGGCAGCGCTGAAGCGGTTGGCGCGGCTTTCCCCGCCATCCGCTTTCTACCGAGCGCGGTCAATTTAGGCTTTAGCGCGGGAAATAACTTAGGGGTTGAGCAGGCGCGAGGTACGTACCTCGCTTTTATTAATCCCGATACAGTGGCTGAACAAGGCTGGTTAGACAACCTCATTGCCGCTCTGGAGGCTGACCCGCAAGCGGGCTTGGCCACCCCCAAAATTTTGCTCTTGAATGATCCCCAACGAATCAACACTTGTGGGCATCTTGTGCATTATACGGGCCTCACCCTTTGCCGAGGAATGGGCCAACCCCGAACGGCCTTTCCTGATCTGGCGGAGGTCGGGGGCGTTTCGGGTGCAGCTTTTGTCATGCGCCGCGAACTCTTTTTGCAGCTGGGAGGCTTTGACGAAGCCTTTTTCATGTATATGGAAGATGTAGATCTCTCGCTTAGAGCCCGTTTAGCTGGCTATCGTTGCTTATATGTCCCTTCAGCAATCATTTTTCATTCCTACACCTTACGTTTTCGGTGGACAAAAACCTTTTACCAAGAGCGTAATCGCTATCTTATGCTGCTCAAAACCTTTAGATGGCCCACTTTGCTGGCTCTTTTCCCTGCTCTCTTGCTGGCCGAAGTAATAACTTGGGGCTTTATTCTGCTCCGGGACCGACCAAACCGTTCCAATAAAGTCCGCGCTTGGCTCTGGCTTTTGAACCACCGTAATGCTATAATGGCCAGTCGAAGAAGGGTTCAAGCCCTCCGCGCTGTTCAAGATCGAGAACTTATTGCTCAAGCCGCTTATATCCTAGATTTTGAACAAGCCAGCCAGGGATTTCTGGCTTGGGTCGCCCATTGGATTTTTGATCCGCTTTTCTGGCTGTTCCAGCGGTTGGCCCTGAAGCTGATCTGAGCTGATAGCATTAATAAAGGTGGTAGAAAATGCGAATTGCCCACATCACTGCAACTTTTCCGCCGCATCGTACCGGCACAGGCAATGTTGCCTACAACAATGCGCGGGAGCTAGTCCGCCGCAATCATAATGTAACGGTCTTTACTGCCGCCGAAGCTAATGCCCCTGAAGATGAAGTGTTAGATGGCATCCAGGTTCATCGGCTAAAGCCTTTCTTGCGCTATGGTAATGCCCCTTTTTTGCCCTCCCTGTTCTTCAAAGCTCGCAAATTCGACATCATCCACCTCCACATGCCTTTTTACGGTGGCTCAGAGGCGATCTATCTCCGCCGAAAAATTGAAAATACTCCTTTGGTCATTACTCATCATCAAGATGTTAAATTAAAAGGCCCTGCCTCGGCACTTAGTAACCTTCTTGACCGCTTGGTTGGTACGCCCTTAGCGCTAATTGCAGATCGTGTCTGTTTTACTTCCCTAGATTATGCCCAGGCTTCGCAATATTCCGCGTTGATGTCGCAGCGCAAAATCTCCTTTTCTGAACTTTCCAATGGGGTTGATGTGGAGCATTTCACGCCTGGCGAAGCGCCAAGTGACCTTTGGACTCGTTATCGGCTCAGTGGGCGCAACGTGATTCTTTTCGTTGGCGGGCTTGACAAAGCTCACTATTTCAAGGGCGTTTATCTTTTGTTGCAAGCCTTAGCCCAGCTTGCCAATCAGGACACATCCTTGGTTATTGTCGGGCAAGGCGATTTGCGCGAAACTTATCAACAACAAGCCGAGGATTTGGGCCTTGCCAACCGCGTGCATTTTGCAGGTTTTGTGCCCGACGAAGAGTTGCCTGATTACTATCGGATGGCTGACGTAACTGTTTTGCCTTCCGTGACCGAAGGCGAAGCCTTTGGCATGGTTTTGTTAGAATCTTTGGCCTGTGGCACGCCAGTGATCGCGGCGGCCCTGCCTGGCGTGCGGACGGTGGTCCGCGACAAGCAGGATGGTTTTCTGGTTAAACCTGGTGATGTTGCAGATTTGGAACGCAAACTAGACGACCTGCTCAAATTATCGCCCAGTGTGCGCCAAAGTATGGGTTTGACGGGCCGCCTTAAAACCGAAGAAACTTATGCTTGGCCAAAAATTGGGGCGCGTTTAGACCAGATCTACACCGAAGTCTTAATCAACCGCGTGCGGGGTGAGCGGCAAAAAGCGCAAATAACCGCCTAGGTTTTTGGCTAAAACGTTTTAAGGAGTAACTTAATAATGAAAGTAGCGATTCTCGCTGGGGGTTATGGCTCCCGCCTTGCCGAAGAAACTGGGATTCGGCCCAAGGCCTTAGTCGAAATTGGCAATCATCCCATCATTTGGCATATTATGCGCCATTATTCCCATTACAATTTTAATAATTTCGTGATTGCCTTGGGTTATAAAGGCGATATGCTCAAACGCTATTTTGTGGATTATCAGCTTCTCAGCAGTAATTTGACGGTTAATCTCCAAAATGGTACTTTGCTAAATACAGGTTGTTCGGATAACGCACATCCTTTGAAATGGGTCGTAGAATTGGTTGATACAGGCGTTCACACCATGACGGGGGGGCGAATCAAACGCCTTGCTCCGCATTTAGGCAAAGAAACCTTCATGCTTACCTGGTGTGATGGCGTTTCCAATATCAACTTAAACGATCTCTTAGCTTTTCACCGTTCCCACGGCAAGTTAGCAACACTTTCGGCGGTGCATCCTAATGCAAGATTTGGTTATCTTGACCTTGAGGGCCATAAAGTAACTCGTTTTTCCGAAAAACTCCAGTCAAAAGAAGGTTTTATCAATGGAGCCTTTTTTGTCTTAGAGCCTGGGGTTTTTGATTACATTCCGGGCGATGCAACTTCGTGGGAAGAGATTTCGCTGGCCAGGCTGGCCGAAGAAGGGCAGTTGATGGCCTACCAACATGATGGTTTTTGGCAATGTATGGATACTGTCCGCGATAAGCAGCATTTGGAAAACATTTGGCAACAGGGAAATGCCCCTTGGAAGACATGGGAGTAACGTTATGCGGGTTTTAGTGACAGGCCATTTAGGCTATATTGGCGTGATTACGGTCCCCCTTTTGCTGGCAGAGGGGCATGAGGTCGTCGGTTTAGATAGTGATCTTTTTGAACGTTGTACTTTTGGGCCCTTTACGGAAGTGGTCCCAAACATTAAGAAAGACCTCCGTGATGTAACAATTACTGATCTTGAAGGTTTCGAGGCCATTTTTCACCTCGCAGGCCTATCCAATGATCCGCTTGGGAATCTTGACCCGCAGCTAACCTACGAAATCAACTATCATGCTTCTGTCAACCTAGCCAAACTAGCTAAAGAAGCAGGCGTTAAGCGCTTTCTCTTTTCTTCTTCGTGTAGCACTTATGGCGCGGCGGGAGATGACCTCCTTACGGAGGAGGCAACCTTCAATCCCGTTACACCTTATGGCGAATCGAAGGTTTTAGTTGAAAAAGATGTTGCTGAATTAGCGGATGCTAACTTTTGTCCCACTTTTCTGCGTAATTCCACAGCTTATGGGCTTTCCCCACGCATCCGCTTTGATCTCGTCTTGAATAATTTGCTGGCTTGGGCCTTCACGACGGGCAAAATCTATATCAAAAGCGATGGTTCGCCTTGGCGACCAATTGTTCATATTGAGGATATTTCACGGGCTTTTATCACGGCGCTCCAAGCGCCCCGCGAGTTAGTCTTTAATCAAGCTTTCAATGTTGGCGCAACCAGCGAAAACTACCAAGTTCGGGATTTAGCTCAGATTGTGCATGAAACAATCCCCAATTGTATCGTTGAATTCGCAGCTAATCCTGTAGATACGGGCCCAGATAAGCGCAATTATCGGGTCAATTGTGATAAAATCGCTCGGGTCTTAGGCTTTGAGCCGAAATGGAATGCTCGAAAAGGCGCACAAGAACTCTTTGAAGCCTATCAAAAGATTGGGGTAAAGTTGGAAGACTTCGAAGGACCGCGTTATATGCGGCTTGGGCATATTCAAGAATTGCAACAGAAAGGGCTTTTGGCTCCTTCATTGCGCTGGCTAAACTAAAGTAGCTTGCATTCGACCTGCGAGCCAAGCCTCGCAGGTCGAGAAATAGGAAGGCTTATGGGTGCTTTTTTTGCCAAAGACTATATTGGAGAGCCTTTTCTTCTCTTTGCACCCCCTCATCTCATTGCCCTTAGCATGATTTTCTTTCTGAATTCATCTTTTTTCTGGCTAAAGCAGCACTTTTCTCTAAAAAAAAGGGCTGTTTTTCGCTATCTTTTGGCGGGCATCTTAATTCTAAATGAATTGGCCTATCATCTTTGGACCTTGCTGACCGCCCAATGGACAATTCAAACGATGCTGCCCCTCCATTTATGCAGTCTCCTTGTGTTTCTTAGCGCTCTGGCCTTGCTTACTAAAAGGCATCGCATCTATGAATTCGTTTATTTTCTCGGCATTGGGGGAGCGATGCAAGCCTTACTTACACCCGATCTTGGAATCTATGGTTTTCTGCATTTTCGCTTCTTTCAATCGTTTATCGCCCATGGCTCAATTATCACAACGGCAATCTATCTGACGGTGATCGAGCAATTTCGCCCGACCTCAACATCACCGCAACGAGTTATCTTAGCCTTAACCCTTTATACCTTGTTCGTTGGGCTTATTAACTACTTTCTCAAAAGTAATTATCTTTTTGTATGCCAAAAACCTGCGGCTAAAAGCCTCTTAGATACCTTTGGGCCCTGGCCCCAGTATCTTTTCGTCGGCTGGGGCTTGGCCATAATGCTTATCCTCGTGCTTTATCTGCCTTTTGCCTTTCAAGATTGGCGCAATGCAAGGAAAGCAGTTGATTAAGAGTAATTTAACGCAGGATAAAGCGAGTAAAACCCACCTAAAATGGCTTATTTACAACTAACAATCGTTCTCCTTGCTGAAATTCAGCAAGCAGAAAAACATTGGCCCCAAACGACCCCGTGTGAAGTTTGGTTTGAAACAACGGAAATAGAAGCAGAAACGAAAAGGGCCCATAACCTTTTTAGCGGCTGGGCCCATTATCATCGTGAACGCTATGCCGATTGTTTTGGGCGGGTTCGGGTCAGCGAAGTCTATGTTTTGGTTCCCGAAGACTATGCAAATCTGCGGGAAAAGATCGTTGAAGCTGTAACCCAGCTTGAAAAGAGTGGTTGGAAAATGACCAAAGTCCTGAAAAAGCTCCAGCATTTAGAGGAATCTAGCTTTGATCTAAGTCTCTATCTGGCTGAACCAGGGCCATATCGCAAGGAGATTTTAACACTGGCCGTGGAAAGTTAGAAAGACGGAGATGCAATTGCGCTTGCAATTAGGCTATGGTATTATTATAAGCTACAGCATTTCAATTGGAAGCAACAGTGGCCCAGCCCGCCGCCTAGGTTTTGGCAAGTTCACCCAGTGTCCCCATTTAGAAAGGTTTAGGCAAGCACAATGGTCTTATATCAAACAGAAACTCGTTGTCGGGCATGTCAAATGCCTGATTTAGCAACGATAATTGCTTTTGGCGAGACTCCCCTTGCAGATCGGTTGCTTACCGCCGCGCAACTTGAGCAACCAGAGCTAAAAGCCCCCCTCACCTTAACTTTTTGCCCCAATTGCGCCTTAGTTCAAATCCGCGAAACAGTTGATCCAAAAGTCCTTTTCTACGCAGAATATCCCTATTTTTCGTCGGTTTCCAAAGCTCTGTTGGCTCATTTTCGGGCGAGTGCCCTTGATTTGTTGGCTACGCGCCCGCTAAATGCCCAAAGTCTTGTGGTTGAAGCGGCCAGCAATGATGGCTACATGCTCAAAAACTTTGCGGACCAAGGCATTCCCGTGCAAGGAATTGATCCTTCGCTGGCTCCGGCCCAAGCCGCGCAGAAAGCAGGGATTCCAACGCTTGAAACGTTTTTTAACCTCGATTTAGCGAAAGAATTTCGCGCTCAAGGGCGGTTAGCCGATCTCTTTCTAGCGAATAATGTCTTAGCCCATGTCCCCGATCTCAATGGTTTCGTTGAAGGGATCAGAACGCTTTTGAAACCAACGGGAATGGCGGTGATTGAAGTGCCTTATGTGGTTGATTTAGTCGAGCATTGCGAATTTGACACGATTTATCACCAACATCTCTGCTATTTTTCGGTTACGGCGCTCGATCAATTATTCCGCAGACATGACCTCTATCTCAATAAAGTTGTGCAAACCACCATTCATGGTGGCTCTTTGCGGCTTTTCGTTGAGCCAAGCGAAGCAGTTACGGCTTCAGTCCAACAACTTTTGCAAGCTGAAAGGGAGAAGCAAGTCCATCAAAGCGCCTTTTTCCAAACCTTTGCCAGCCGCATCGCAGCGATTAAACAGGATTTGCGCCAGATTCTGCACGCTTTGAAAACCGCCGATAAACGCATTGCAGCTTATGGCGCAGCGGCTAAAGCGACAACTTTACTTAGCTATTGTGAATTGGATAAGCAGTTGCTTGATTATGTAGTTGATTTGAATCCGTATAAGCATGGGCGCTTTATGGGCGGCAATCAATTGCCAATTTTCGCGCCCGAAAAGTTGCTGACCGATAAGCCTGATTACGTTTTACTCTTGGCCTGGAATTTTGCCGAGGAAATCTTGCGGCAGCAAGAAGCTTATCGCAATTTAGGCGGAAAATTTATCATTCCTATTCCTCAACCTCGGCTTGCCTAGTCTTTTCATTGAAAAACAGAGGATTAAACCCGATGCTTCAAGCGCAGGAGCGTGAAAAAGAATGGAAAGAGCAACAAGTTTGGCAACAAACGCCTTTCCTTGCTAAGATCAAGCAAATCTTCGATAGCTCCGTGGCGGGAGCCTTAGAAATGGCACTGGCCGGAGCCTTTTTTGGGTCAATCTCAATGGCTCTTTTGGGGGCCATCGTTATGGCGATCTTAGGCGGGCTTTATGGGGCCTTGGTGGGCGCGGTTTTAGGCGCATTTCTCGGCGCACTGGTTGGGGCCCGCGATTCGAGCTACTTTGTAGGGGGGTTTTTGGGCGGCTTACTCGGTTTAGCCTTTGGCGGCTCCATCGGTGGCTTTTTGGGCGTGCTTTTTGGCACACTTTTTGGCCGTCTGGTCAAAAAAACTAACCACCAACCACTAAATTAGCGTTATTTGCTCTTTTAGCAAAGCTCAAAGCCTTGAAGCAATTAAGAGATCGTTTTCGTTTGCACCGAATAAAGAAATTGCTGATCCTAATCCTTTGGGGAACCTTTTATGGCGCAATTGCGGGGGCCATTGCAAAACCAGTCGTGGGGGCTTTGGTCGGCTTATCTTTAGGAATCGTAGGTATCTGGGCTGCTGCAACCGAAAAAGATAAAAACCTCAGTGAGCTTTTAGATTCGGGCTTTGTTTGGTTGACCTGCTTTGGATTCTTAGGGATGGTTGTGGGAACCCTTGGCGGGCCAGAGGGCGGCGCAATTGGGGGCGCAATCGGGGGCTTGTTGCTGGCGCTGGTCTTGGTCGGCTTTTGAAGAGAATAGGGTTGTTTCTGGATCGTTTCTTAGGTTTGGAATGAGGAATCACATGAGTACAGAGATTGAAGAGCTTTTGGCGTGTGATGAATTGACTTTATTGCGGGAGCGCCTTGCACTTTTGGAGCGCGAAAATCGAAGGCTGCGCGAGACACGCACCTTTTTGCACCAGCTTTTTCAGCTGGCTCCCGCGGCGATCTTTGTAAAGGACCTACAAGGACGCTATCTAATGGCCAATGATCACACGACCTTCCTGGTAAACTTTACGCCCAAGCAAATTATTGGCAAAACTGATGCTGAATTGCTGACGGCTGAAATCGCAAAAAAGCGCAATGTTAGTGATTGGCAAGTTATTGTCACCCACAAAGCGCTTCAAATCGAGGAAACCGTCGCCTTTCAAGGCACTCCACGGACCTACCTCTTACTTAAATTCCCTTTGTACGATGAGGCTAACACGCTTACGGCAGTCGGAACTATCGCTTTAGACTTTACCGAACGCAAAAAAGCGACGGATTCTTTGTCTGAAAGTACAGCCCAGTTGCGGGCCAGGCTTAATTCCATTCTGGCTCCGGATGCTGAAGTGACCGAACTCAACTTAGTAGATTTGATCGATTTGGAAAGCCTCCAGCAAATCCAAGATTCTTTTGCGGAAATCGCTGGGGTAGCTTCGCTAATCACGGATCCGCAGGGCAAACCGATCACGCAACCCAGTAATTTCTCGGATGTCTGTAAGCTTACGCGCCAAACTGCGTTGGGGTTGGAGCGGTGCATTGAATCAGACAAAATCTTGGGGGCAAAAGCTCAAAAATTGATGATTCCAACTTACGAAAAGTGTTTAAGTTGTGGTTTTACGGATGCCAGTGCCCCAATTATCATTGCCAATAAACATGTTGCGAATTGGCTAATTGGCCAAAGGGACATTCTCGGCACAGGGCGCGAAGGAATGGCCGCTTATGCCCAAGAAATTGGCGTTACTGTTGCTGAAATTACCGCCGCTTATGACAAAACCCCCGCGCTTTCTTTGCGAAAATTTGAGCAAGCCCTTCATTTTCTTTGGCAACTGGCGCATAAACTCTCAACTTTGGGCTATCGGAATCTCCAATTGACGCATGAAAATGCAGAACGGCAACAAGTTGAAGCCCATCTGCGCCAGAGTGAGGAACGTTTGGCGCACGTGCTACAGCAGATGCCCGTGATGGTTTTAGCCATTGATGACGCGGGCCAAATTGCGCTTTGGAATCAGGAATGTGAGGCAGTTACGGGCTACAAAGGGGCCGAAGTGGCCACTTTGAAACAAGCGATTCAGTTGCTCTACCCGAATCAGGAATACTATGAGCAAATTGCAACTTCTTGGTTAGTTGCCCAAAGCCCCTATCATAACTGGGAGCGCGATATTGTGTGTCGAGATGGCTCAGTCAAAACGATTGCGTGGTCCAACATTTCGGCTCTTTCGCCTGTCCCTGGCTGGGCGGGGTGGCTCATTGGCCTTGATGTAACGAGTCGCACCCAGACGGAATGCGAATTACGCGCTTTTTACTCTTTGGTGGAGCATGCTCCTGATGCAATTGGGATTGCCCAAATTGATGGAACGCTCACTTACGCCAATCAAGCCTATCGCAATCTGACTGGTTTAGGGGATCATTTGATTGGCAAGAATTTCAGTGAGCATTATCCTCACGAAGAAAAGGCGAATGCCAAGTGGCTTTGTCAAGAAATTCTAACCCAAGGAGCATGGACGGGCCAATTGGTTTGGCAAAACCAGGGCCAGCAACCCTTTCCTGTCTATGGAACGACTTTTCTGCTCTACGAACAAAAAAGCCATACGCAATTGCTGGCGGGGATTTTCCGCGACCTCAGCAGCCAGCAAAAGGCCGAAGCCGAGCGGCAGGCCCTCCAGCAACAAGTCTTTGAGGCCCAACTTTTGGCTTTTCGGGAATTGAGTACGCCGCTTATTCCCCTGGCCAACAATGTCCTTGCGCTGCCCCTGATTGGCAAAATCGACCCCATTCGGATGCAGCAAACCACCGAAGTGCTTTTGGCGGGCATCAGCAAGCACAAAGCCAAACTTGTCATTTTAGATATTACGGGCGTGCCAGGGGTTGATGCCCAAGTGGCTGATGGGCTGGTGCAAGCCGCTAAAATGGTCAAGTTGCTTGGGGCCCAAATCATCTTAACGGGCGTTGGCCCCAGCATGGCCCAAACCTTGACTCAATTGAATGCTGATTTGCGCCAGATTATCACGCGCAGTACAATTCAAAGTGGAATTGCTTATGCTCTCAGTAAGAGTCGTACCTTACATTGTTTTTGAGGGTCTTTTAAACAAATGAAGGTTCATTCTTGTGAGATGAGAATAAGGTGAAAACATGGAAGTTTTAGTTGATTCGCTCCAAGTTAATGAATTAACTTCATTTCGGCAACGCATAAACTCGTTGGAACAGCTGGTTGCAGACCTCCAGCAGGAAAATGCCAGCCTGAGGGCCAATCAAACCCTCTTTCAGCAGGTCTTAGATCATTCCCCAGCGGTGATCTCGGTCAAAGACCTTAAAGGCCGCTATCTTTTAGTCAATAAGCACGCGGCAAACTTAATGGAACTAGAGCCAGCCCAGATGCTTGGGGTTTCAGAACAAACGCTTTTGCCCCCAGAAGTTTTGGCCGCGTGGCGGCTCCATGATCAACAAATTTTGACCCAGGGCAAACCCATCCAAACCGAAGAGGTTATTCGCTTTGAGGAAGCGCTCTATTTCTATTTTGCCCTTAAATTTCCTCTTTTCGATGCTCAAGGGCAAATCTATGCGCTTGGCAACATTGCCACTGACTTTACGGAGCGGAAACAGGTCGAGCGTTCCCTGCGCGAAAGTAAAGATCGCCTCCAGCAAAAGTTAAATTTCCTTCTTTCTCCGCAAGAAGAAGTAGAAATGGAAGGGATCAGTCTCTTAGATTTGATTGAGCTAGAAGACTTGCAAAAAATGCAAGACCTCTTTGCCAAAATGACGGGCGTAGCCTCAATCATCGCCGATCCCGCCGGCAAGCCCATCACAAAACCCAGCAATTTTTGCGAAGTTTGTACGCTTGTTCGGGCAACGCCAAAAGGAGAGCGCCGCTGTGTCATTTCTGATGGCATTTTGGGGCAGAAAGCCCGTGAAGCGATGCAACCAACCTCTCAAAAGTGTTTGAGTTGTGGCTTTGTGGATGCAAGTGCCCCAATCGTTGTTGGGGGAAAGCATGTCGCTAATTGGCTGATTGGCCAAAGTAATCCAATGGGGGTCACACGGGCTGAAATGCAAGGGGTCGCCCAGGAGATCGAGGCTGATGAAGCGGCTTTGTTGGCGGCCTACGATTCTTTACCCGCCATGCCCCTCGAAAAGTTTGAACAAATCCTCGCTTTTCTCTGGCTACTGGCCGAAAAGATTGCAACCCTCGGCTATCGGAACCTTCAATTAGCGCGAGAACTTACGGAATATCGGCGAGTTGAAAATACCTTGCGCGAAAAAGAGGAACGTTATCGAAGTTTAGTCGAGCTTTCGCCCGATGGCATTGGCATTCATCAGGGAGGCAGGTTTGTCTACATCAATTCAGCAGGTTTACGGATTTTGGGCGCGGCGAACCTTGAAGAAGCTCAAACTAAAACTGTTTTAGAGTATGTTCACCCCGATTATCAACAATTAGTCCGTGAACGAATCCAGAAAACCCAAGCAGAGGGGGAACTTATGGATGCAGTTGAAGAGAAATTTGTGCAACTTTCAGGAAAGATCATTCCTGTTGAAGTCAATAGTACGCCGATTACCTACAATGGCCATCCCGCTTCCCAAGTTATTGTCCGCGACATCAGCTATCGCAAGCAGATTGAAACGGCCCTCCGCGAACGCTCAACGCCCCTGCTGCCGCTGGCGGAGAACATTCTTGCGATGCCCCTGATTGGCCAGATCGACTCCGAACGAGCGCGCCAAGCCACCGAAGTGTTGCTTCAAGGCATTAGCGCCCAGCGCGCCAAATTTGTGATTTTAGATATTACGGGCGTGCCTGCAATTGATACTCACGTCGCAAATGCTCTTTTGCAAGCCGCTCAAGCCGTTAAATTACTGGGAGCCAAAGCGATCTTAACAGGAATTACGCCCGCCATGGCCCAAACTTTAGTGCATTTGGGCTTGGATTTGAAGGATCTTCTCACTTACAATACCTTTCAAAGCGGGATTGCCTATGCTCTAAAGGCCAATTCGCTTCAGAATGGCCCTTCGCAGCGGAATAGATAGAATTGCTCTTTTGCCAGAAAAGGATTTGCCCACCATGTCAACCCTCAGCGCTTGCCCAAGTTGCGGTTCAACCCAAGTAACCACCTTCTACGAAGTAGCAAATGTACCTGTTCACAGTGTCTTATTGATGCCTAGCCGCGAAGAAGCCCGCCGCTATCCTCGCGGAAAGATTAAATTAGGCTTTTGTGCTCTTTGTGGCTTTATCTATAATACCCTTTTTGACCCCAAAGTCCACGAGTATTCAGCGCATTGTGAAGAAACTCAAGGCTTCTCAGAAACTTTCAATAGTTTTTCGCATAAGCTGGCCACTTATCTCGTTGAACGCTACGATTTACACGAGAAGAACATTCTTGAAATTGGTTGTGGTAAAGGCGAATTTCTAACTTTGCTCTGCGAAATGGGCCATAATCGAGGAATTGGCTTTGATCCAGGCTATCTCAGTGAGCGAATCTCTAGCCCCGCGCAAGATCGGCTGACGTTTATCAAGGATTTCTACACTGAAAAGTATGCGGATTACCACGCCGATTTCATTTGTTGCAAAATGACCTTAGAGCATATTGACCGCGTCGCTGATTTTGTCAAGATTGTGCAACATTCGACCAAAAACTATCCTGAGACCACAATCTTCTTCCAATTACCTGATGTTACCCGAATTTTGTATGATCTTGCTTTTTGGGACGTTTATTATGAGCATTGCTCTTACTTTAGTCCAGGCTCATTAGCCCGCCTCTTTCGCCAGGAGCAATTTGATGTCTTGCAGCTTTGGCGCGATTATGATGATCAATACATTATGATTGAAGCTAAACCGGCGCAAGGAAAGAATACTACTTTTCCTGAACTAGAGAGAGAGCTTGGATACCTCGGCGAAGGCGTGCGTAATTTTACCCAAAACGCTTCGCAGACTTTAGCTACCTGGAAAAACACAATTCAAGATCTGCACCAAAAAGGAAAACGGACTGTTTTATGGGGTTCAGGGTCGAAAGCTGTGGCTTTTCTCACAACCCTTGGCATTGAAGAGGAAATCCAATATGCTGTAGACATTAACCCGCATCGGCATGGCACTTTTCTCGCAGGAACAGGCCAAACCATTGTTGCGCCTCAGTTTCTCCAGGAATATCAGCCCGACACGGTAATCATTATGAATCCCATTTATCACGCCGAAATCAAGCGTGATCTTGATTCACTTGGGCTTAATCCGACTTTAATGTTGGTGTAAATCATTTTAACCAATCAAAAAGCAAGAGGATCTATGCCTAACCCGCAATGTCCAGTTTGTCTCGCTACTGAAGTTACTCTTTTTGCCGACATTCCTAATGTTCCCACCCATTGTAACCTCCTTTGGGCTACAGCAGAAGCGGCTTGTGAAGCTCCCCGTGGGGATATTCAACTCGGCTTTTGCCCAACCTGCGGCCACATTTTTAACGCAATCTTCGCCCCGGCTTTGATGGAATATACGCAGCGGTATGAGAATTCGTTGCATTTTTCCCCCCGTTTTCAAAGTTATGCCATGCAACTTGCCCAGCGCTTGATTGAAAAATACGCTTTGTATAACAAAACAATCATTGATATTGGGTGTGGCCAAGGTGATTTTCTGGATCTTCTCTGTGAAAAGGGCCAGAATCAAGGGATTGGGTTTGATCCAAGCTATTGGCCCAATGCAGAATTCACTTCCCGCCATCTTAGCTTTGTGCAAGATTTCTACTCGGAGAAATATGCTTCTTACACCGCAGATTTTATCTGTTGTCGGCAGGTTTTAGAGCATCTTCATAAGCCACGCGAGTTTTTACTTAGTATTCGGCGGGCTATTGGCCCTAAACAAGGAGTTAAAATCTTCTTTGAAGTGCCAAATGGACTTTTTATGTTGCGGGACCTTTCAATTTGGGACATTATCTATGAGCATTGTGCCTATTTCTGTGCAGGGTCCTTGGCAAATCTCTTTCAGACCTGTGGGTTTGAAGTCTTGCAAGTCAATGAGGAATACGCGGGGCAATTTATCTCGCTTGAAGCTCGCCCAAGCCCAAAAACCACTTTTGCCGAGCAATGCTGGCCTGGACTTCCTGAATTGACGCAAAATGTAAGTTCCTTTAGCGCTAATTTTGCCCAGAAAATCCAACTTTGGCAGCAGGATTTAGCAGGATTTGCCCAAAAACAGCAGCGCGTTGTGGTTTGGGGCGCAGGTTCAAAGGGCGTAATGTTTCTCAATGCTCTCCCTGTGCAAAATAGCATTCGCTATGTGGTGGATATTAACCCGCGCAAACAGGGAATGTTTGTGGCGGGAAGTGGCCAAGAAATTGTCTCGCCGGCCTTTTTGACAACCTTGCGCCCCGCTGTAATTCTCATTATGAATGCAATTTATGAAGCTGAAATTCGCCAAACAATGACGAACCTTGGTCTGGAAGCAGAGTTTATTTGTGTTTAAGGCTTTTAGATCACCGATACTTTAGGTCATAATTGAGAAGATAAGCCAATTCTTTAGCTGTAAAGCCAAAATGGTCAGCCAAAACTATGTCTATTTTATCGCTGCTTGGCTTAGACTGCCGTGCTGAAAACTGCTGGGTAGTCCTCAAACGGTCTTTCAACCGTTGTTTCTTGAAACTAGAGCGAATTATTGATTATCCTTGACTCTCCTTCGGGTTCGGGATCTCCCATTCCCAGGCCCTTAGAACTAACTTGGAACTCGCCAGCCTAGAATGGGCTCAAGGGCCTGGGAATGCTTGCTGCTTGTCCTTTTCAAATCAATTTTTCAGTGGTTTCGTCCCCCAAACGGGTGACGGGTAAAATAATTACCGGCCAGACGGGCATGTTTCTGTTGCCTAACCCATTACGTGGAGCCAGAAACGCAGTAATGCCCGCTTGGTTCAATTTTACCACTATCTTTTAAGGACAACCCAAATTCTTACTCCTCTTTTGAAGCTGTTTCTTTGCCCAGCCGATATTTTAGATCGTAATTGAGAATAAAATCTAGCTCCTCAGGCGTAAAACCATAATGCTGGGCTAAGACTTTATCTATCTCATCAATGATGGGTTTAGATTGTTTCGGATAAAATTTATCATAGACGACTTTTCCCGTAGCTTTGTAAAAACATTCTTTGCGCTGGGCATGGTGACGTAGATCTAGCATTAGTTCTGTAGCAAGCTGGCTTAACTTTTGTTTGGTTGCTAAATTCATTTGCGCTATGCCTAGAGGAAATTGTTGAATTTCGCGTAAACTCAAATCTCTCCCATTAGATAAAATCACGAACCACCAGAAGAAAAGATTACTATTCAGCGTCGCTAAAACGAGAGGTGCAGCAGCTTTCTGCCCTAAATAGAGTGGTCTAAGATGGGAAGATCTTTGTTCCCCAGCGTTAGCGCTCCAAAAGTAGGGTACAAAATCCAGTGCCCGAATCCAGTAGCGCGGGGCATTGTGAAAAAAAACAAGCTCTTTCCTTTTGGCCAACACTAATTCTGTGCCAAGCCACGAGTATTTTTGCAGTTTATCCCAGATTTGTTGCTCTTTTTGTTCAGCCAACTTAGGAAAAGAATGAGTAAATTTCCCTTTTGATAGCTTGGTATAGGCTATTAGTGCAAAAAGGTTGGGCCGAAATTCCTCATACCAACGGTGATAGCGTGAAGAATAGTTTTTTGAAGCAGAATTAGGGCCTTTTTGCAAGAGGTAGATTGCAAGATGTTGTTCTGCTCCTGCAAAAAGTTTTGCAGGCCGCATCGCGTAGCTTGAAAGCCACAAAGTGGCCGCATTTTCTGTAAGTAAGCTTTGCACCGCCCGCATTCGCTCTGTTGAAATCGCGGCAAGCGGAATGATCATCCCCGTTTGCCCCTCTTTTTGCAAAAGTTGCAAACTTCTTTCGATCATAAACGCATAAAGATTTCCACATTTTTCAGTTTCATAACCTTCAATTTGATAATCTTTCTTCACTTTGCTATATTCTACGTATGGCGGATTGCCGATAATCACCTCAAAACCCCCGCGCTGCATAACTTCAGGAAACTCAATAAACCAGTGAAAAGGCTGTGGCGTTTCAAGTTCTTTCTGGTTGTTTTTCGCAGCTTCTTTCTGCACGAAACCCACAAGACTATTGCCAACCCGCAGATTAGAATCTAGGTTTGGAAGTAAATCGAGTTCTGAAACATCGTCAAGCTGCGCGATAAGTTTGAGCAACAAGCGCAATTTACAGATTTCAGTCGCTTCAGGCATAAGATCTACGCCATAAAGATTGTTGAGCATGATCGTTTTGAGCAGAAAATAAGCACCCTTAGTCTTAGTTTGAAAAACAGGATTTGCTGGCGCAAAACTTTCAAATCGCTGGAGGCAAGCGCTATACAACGGTTCCAAAATGTTAAGCGCCGCAAAGAGAAAAGCCCCCGAACCGCAAGCGGGGTCGAGAATGGTCAGTGTTTGCAAGGCTTGCCAAAGAGCCTTCAATAGCTCAAGGTCTTCGCATTCTTCAATTACGTCTTGGGCAAATTGGCGAATGTTAAGATTATAAGTAATCAAATCGTTGATCTGATTGATCTCACCATTTGCAAGTTTGCACAGAAGCTCAGTTGCTCGTTGCCGCCGCGCCACCACTTCCCGCCACGTTTCAGTTGGCAAAGCATACGCTTCAGGCGCAGATTTTTGCCATTCATTTCGCTGCCTTACATCGTTTAGCCCTTTTTTAATCGCTTCGGGTAGAGTTAAATCTAAGCCATGCTTAACGGCTTCATAGAGATAACGCTGGGGCTTGTTGGTCAAAAGTTGCCAAAGAGCTTGCTCACGCTCGAAGAAGTGAGGAATGCGCTTTTGCACAGAGTGCAAAAGCGCAGGAATAATCGTATTCTTACTAAGATATTCAGTAATATCCTCTTTAGTATAGTAGGCTCCCATCTCTTTCTGATTGATCTGCTTTTCAAAAAGATAGCCCAGAAGCGTGGGATTCAGTTCGTTTTCTTGGCCCAAAAGATGAGCATCTAACCGCCAAGTATAGCGTTCAAAGAAAGTGAAAAGGCGTTCAAAAGCTGCATCAGCGATTTGAAGCGTTTGCCTAAACTGCATTTCAATTTGATGTTTGAGGAAAAGTCCTCCGTTGAGATAGGGAATGTCGCCGAGAAGTTGCATTACAGCAGAAGATCGCTGATTAGGCGGTTTTGCAAATCCTTCAAAAAAGAGGGGGCCGAGAAAATCAGCATAATAGCGTTCGGGAGCGTGGTTTAAGAAATGTATGAGTTTCGTACGAAGATAGTGGCGGTTGTTGTCAAGAAAACCTTTCTTTTGCAGAAAATAGAGAAACATTAAGCGCTTCAGCATCACCGAAACGTACCAACTCTTCATCTCTTCGTCGGAAATACCTGTTACAAAGTGGCGAAAAGCATCATGCTCTTTCTGAAATTGTGAATAAAAGGTTTTCGTAACTTTTTCAACCTCAAAGGCTTTGCGGGTGCGTTTGGCAACATCTAAAAGAGTCAGATCATCCTCTTCAGTAAGCGTAAAAGTAATCTGTTGGAGCTTTTGCAGCAAAGCTTCGCCCTTTTGAGCAGGATTATAGCGTTCTTCCCGACAAACATCAGGTTTGCCATGTTCACGCTTTATCCATTGCCAAACCTGCTCAGTTTGGGCCTGATCAGTGTAGATAACGAGGTTTTCATAGTGCTGTTCAGCGACTTTACGCTCAATTTGGCGACGAATTTTGTAAGGCAGCAGGGAAGCCGTTTGGCAAACTAAGGCAACCATGCCTCTTTTTTTAGCTACAGCTTGGAGCGTGAAGGTTTGAGCATTTAGCGGGACCGTGAATTTCTCTTTATGGTAATCCCAACCCAATTTTTTGAAAAGATTCACGAAGTCAAACGCTTGCAAAGAGTCGATGAGTGCTGAATTCATGGATTTAATTCCTTGTAGTATGAAACCCAAGCTATTTTCTCACGGAGGCCCCAGCTAAAGCTGGGGAATCACGGCTAAAGCCGGAGCCGCCAAGGGTGAAAACTTCTCCGTAACCTTGGAATCAACGGCTTTAGCCGTTGCCCAGACTGCTGGCTAAAGCCAGCGGCTTCCAAAGCGAAAGGGTTTTCAAAACCAAACAAAAACGCTAATTTGACAAATATGTAGAATTGTGTTATAAGCAGCGACGGCTTCCAGTTCTTTTGACCGAAAGGAACACGCCGTTTAGGAAGCACCCTGCTTGTGCTTTCAGGAGAGTGCCTTGAAAACTCGCGTCCAACGCGCCCTGATTGCGCTGGTGGCTGGATGTGCCACAATCCTGTTGGGATTAGCGGGAGGCGCTGGCTGGCCCCGTTTTGCTAACACTGCGTCTCCTTCCCTTTTGCCCAAAAAAAGCCTTCCAAAAGTCAGGCTGCTTCCTTTAACCCCCGCTTCTGCACCGCTGCGCCTCAAAGTTGTCAATTTGCCGCCTAAGGTTGAGCCTGAAACTTCCCCTTTTTCGCCCACGGTTGAAGCCCCGCTACCGCCGCCGCGGCCTCCTTTGACCCCCACGCTTTCTTCAGCATTGCCCAAGCCAACCGCCATTATTTCGCCTCTTCCGCCGCCTGCGCTGCCAGGTTCTGGGCCGCGCTTGGCGGGCAAAAAGGTTTATTCAGGGCCAGCTTTTGAGCTTTATCTCAATGAAACTGCTTTCAATGAGACTGAAGGCATGACTCTTGCGCTTAAAGCAGAGATTGCCTTAGCTTATATTGAAGATCGGTTTGGGCAAAAGCTCTCAAAACGCATTTCAGTTGGGGCTTATGGGGCTGCTCAAGCACCTTCGAGTGCTACGCGAGGAATTGCTTACACCGATAAGCGTTTTTTACAGCTCTTTCGTCGCCCCGAAGATGACTTGGATAAAGAGGTCATTATTCTGGCGCACGAATTGGCCCATCAGCTTGAGGCGGAAAAGTATGGCGATGGGGCGCAAGGGCGAGCGGATACGATTTTGCTTGAGGGTTTAGCCACTTGGATTGCAGGAGATTATTGGTTAAGGCTTTCGCAAGCCCCCGATTGGCAAACAAGGGCCCAAGATTTGGTGCTGATGGGCTATGGCCGCGATTTGACAACAATCCAAATGGCTGTGCCAAACCCTGATATGGCGTATGAGTTGTGGGCCGCTTTTGTAGATTATCTGCTGAAGACTTACGGCTGGGACTCAATGGATAAGTTGTATCAAAGTAGTCGGGGTCGCGCCCACGGTTCAGCCGATTACAAAGGGATTTATGGCAAAACGCTGCGCGAACTCACGCTTGAGTGGCGCGGAAAATTGATGCCCCAGCCGCATGAGATTAAGGAGATTCCTGATTATCAGCCTAAAAAGGAGCAGGCCGCAAAGCCTAAGACCGCGCATCCCGCCACTGAAGCAATTGATTTAAACCCGTAAAATCCCATGGCTCATCCAGCCCTATGATAAGCTGATCGGCTCCCGCCGCAACAAAAGCCTCTAACAGAGGAATTTCATTCTGCGAAATCAGTACGGTTCGCTCAATAGCCGCAGGATCACGCCCAACTTCTTTGCACCAATCATCTAAAATCGCGTTTTTATGCTTAAAACTCTCGTGAGGCCCAAAGCCATTCCAGAGATCAGCATATTGCGCGGTGATTTTCAAAGTAACTTTTTCGCCACTGCCCCCGATCATAAGAGGAATCGGGTTTCGCAACGGTGGCGGAACTTCCACTTCCCAGCGCTGTTTGATGATTGGAATAGCATCGCGCAAGGCTTTCAACCGACTGGGCACAGTGCCAAATTCATACCCATATTCGTTATAATCGCGCTCAAACCAACCTGCGCCTAACCCCAGAATCAAGCGCCCACCGCTAATATGATCCAACGTTTTAGCCATATTCGCTAAAAGGGCAGGATTGCGATAGCTATTACAAGTTACTAAACAGCCGATCTCAGCATGTTTGGTCAAAACGGCCATCGCTGTAAGCAAGGTCCAGCCTTCAAAATGATTGCCTTGCGGGTCACCGAAGAGCGGATAAAAGTGATCCCAATTCCAAATCGTATCTACGCCTAGTGCATCACAACGTTTTACAGCTTCGGCGTAGGAAGCGTAAGTCGTGTGTTGCGGACGAATTTGAACCCCAACGCGAATCTTTTTCATCGAATGGCCTTTCTAATAAGGGTTTGCGAAAAGCTTTTGCTTATCATAGCACAATTTGCTCAAAGCGAAATTTGCTTTCCAGTCCCTTTTGCCCAAACGTTGCTTTGACTCATCAATGATTAAGATGTGGTACTATAAGCCTGGTGTTGAAGGCAATTTGCCCAGGCAGCGCAAAGCCTGGCGGCCAAGGAGTATGACGTGCAGGTTAATCCATCAATTTTCAAGGCGTATGACATTCGGGGCATCTACCCCACCGATCTCGACGAAGAAGTGGCTTATAACATTGGGCGAGCGTTCGTAACCTTTCTGAAAACAGATAAGGTGATTGTTGGACACGATATGCGGCTCTCAGGGCCTGCTGTTTTTGATGCAGTAACACGAGGAATTACTGACCAAGGTGCAGATGTCTATCAGATCGGTTTGGTCAGCACCGATCAATACTATTTTGCGTGTACCAAACTCGGTTTTCCAGGGATGATGGTCACGGCTTCGCACAATCCCAAGGCTTACAATGGCTTTAAGATGGTCCGCAAAATGCCCTATCTTTTGAGCGGCGATGAGGGCATTCAGGACTTGCGAAAACTGGTCGAAGCAGGTGTTTTCCCTGAAGCTTCACGCAAGGGAACGTTTATTTCCAAGGATTTCAAGCAGGAATTTGTCCAAAGTGTGCTTTCACTCATTGATGTGACCAAAATTAAGCCGCTCAAAGTAGTAGCTGATCCGCGAAATGGCACAGTTGGCCCGATTCTGCAAGAGATTTATAGCCATTTGCCAGTCAATTTGATTGGGCTAAATTTGGAACCCGATGGCAATTTGCCCTGCGGCGGGCTTGATCCGCTCCAGCCTGAAAATCGAGCCGAGCTTCAGCAGCGCGTTAAGGCTGAAGGCGCAGATATTGGGTTTGCTTTTGATGGCGACGGAGATCGCTTTTTTGCCATTGATAATCGTGGAGCATTCATTTCAGGCGATTTTCTGACAGCGATTCTGGCTAAATATCTGTTGGAAAAGAAACCTGGCGCTAAAATCATTCACGATGTGCGAGCTTCGTGGGCCGTGGCCGATTTGGTCACCGAAATGGGTGGCACATCAATGGTCGAGCGCGTCGGACACGCTTTCATTAAGACGCGCATGGCCCGTGATAATGTCCTTTTTGCAGGCGAAGTTTCAGGCCATTACTACTTCCAAGACTTTAACTATGCTGATTCAGGCATTATTCCTTCGCTCTTGCTACTTGAATTGCTCTCAACCAAGGGCGGGAAAATCTCTGATTTGCTCCAGGCTCTGGAAGCTAAGTATTTCATTTCGGGCGAAATCAATACCAAAGTTGCGGATCCGCTGGCTAAAATTGAGGAATTGAAGAAGATTTATCAAGCAGGCGAAATTGAAACGCTCGATGGAGCGTCTATTTCGTTCCCGACGTGGCATTTCAATGTGCGGCCTTCCAATACTGAGCCGCTTTTGCGCCTCAATTTGGAAGCCAAAACGCAAAAAGAAATGGAACAGCGCCGCGATGAGGTTTTAAACATCATCCGAAGCTAAGTCTAGCGTAATCTTCCTTGATTAAGTGGGTTTAGCGAACTTTTGTTGGCTCATGTGCCTAGACGCATGAGCCAATTTTGCCCTTGCATAATAAATAACTTGATAAGCAAGCTATTATATCGGTTGAAAGACCATTGCCAAGCTTCCAGAGTGCCTTAGCCGTCCTCTTCCAACTATGGTTTAAGCCTGTGGTAGAATAGCCAAACTATGTTGAAATTGGTCATTCTCTCCCGTACAATCCTCCTTTATACGAGCCTGGGCATGGCTATGGTAGCCTGTCAAGGAGCGCCGCCGCCGAGGAGCAATCTGCCAGCCATCGTGCTGCCTCCGAGCCAGCCTTCGCCTGGAGCTACGCCGCTCCCCCCCGAATCGCCTCTCCGCCCTGCGGCGCTAAGAACTGTCCCCCAAGCGCCTCGGCTTCAGCGAGCGCTGGAAGCTCGGAAGATCGGCGACTTCGCAGCGCTGCGAGATGAGCTTCAGGTGATCTTAGCCCAGGAGCCACCGACTTCTGAATCCCAAGCGGCCCGCTATTATTTAGCTGAGAGTTTGGCGCTCCAGGAGCAATGGGATACGGCTCAGAAGGCCTTTCAGGAATTCCTAGCTGATCCCGCCCCTGAGTTGAAGGCTCCTGCGTTATTTTGGTTAGCGCGGAGCCAGGAGGCATTGGCGGACAATGCCGCCGCAGCGTCCCCCGAAATGGCAATGGCTCTGGCTACCTATCAGCAATATCGCGCTCTGGCTACGCCTTTAGCTCCTTATGCGGCGCTGCGGCAGGCGGCGCTTTACGAGCAACTGGGGCAAACGGCAGAAGCGGCGAAGGCTTACGAGGAGGCTGCGGCGTTTGAATTTGCTCCTGGGGCGCGGGCTGGCGCTTATGAAAAGGCTATTGCTTTGAACCCGCCTGCAACGGCGTTACGGCTTTCGGAAGCCTTATTAAAGCTGGCGCAGAAGCCTAGCTATCGGGCTAAGGTGCTGAAAACCGCAGCGACTTTGGCTACTGAGGAGGGCGAGGCGACGAAGGCTAAGGTTTGGTTGCAGGAGATTATAACACTTGCGCCTGCGAGTAGTGAGGCTCTCCAGGCGACAGAGTTGCTCCTAGCGACTGCGGATGCCAGTTTGCCCAAAGCGGCGATTGCCAAGGTTTACTACCAGGCTGGGCGGTATGAAGAGGCTTTGCCCTATTTTGATTCGGCAATTCAAGATGGTGGGCCGCAAAGCCTGGAAGCGCAACGGTTGAAAGCGCTGACTCTTAGGGCTTTAGGGCAAGCTGAAACAGCGATGGCAGAGCTAGAGGCTCTTTCCAAGGCAGATCAAACTGGTGCGGTTGGCTTGCAGGCAAAGCTAGATTGGATTCAGACGCTGGGGCAGGGGGGCGCGATGCTGGAAGCTGCGGCGGCCTATCAGGAATTCGCGGGGCAACATCCTACCGACTCGCGGGCCCCCATTGCCTTAGATCGGGCTGCTCAGTGGTTTGAAAGGGCGCAGAAGATAGATGAAGCAGTCCAAGTGCATCTAATACTCGTGCAAAAGTATCCGCAGCACGATCTAGCGACGGCAGCAATGAACTCGACTGGGGCATATCTCATTAGGAATGGTAGATTTGCGGAGGCGGAAGGGGCTTGGCAAGGATATGCGCTGCAACATCAGGGCAAAGAAAGGGCCCGTGCAGCTTATAAGGCTGCCGAGGCTGCTGAAAACCAACAGAAGCGTAAGGAGGCGCAGGCGTTATATGCTGTAGCGCTTGAGGCTGCCCCCTTTACCTACTACGGTGCGCGGGCTGGGGATTTTCTAGGGCTTTCGCCCAGGGCGAAGGAGGGCAAAGTGGCGCTGGGGGAGCCTTTGACGACGCAGGATTGGCAAGCGCTCGAAGGCTGGATCAGAAGCTGGGCGGGCCCGACGGCTCTAACGCCGTTGCCTTCGGGGGAGACGGTAAGAAGTGCCCAGCGCACGATTCTCTTAGAGGAGTTGGCCTTGCATCGAGAGGCCCTTGAGGAATGGCGACAAATCAATGGGCTTTGGGCGACGGCTCCTGCGCCGAATGAGCTTTTGCTTCTATTACACTTGGCATTCGAGCATGATAAACCATTCATAGCGCTTAGGGCAGCGGAAAAACTTGCTGAGATAGCACCCTTAGAAGCTCATCCCATCCCTCTTTCGTTGCAAAGACTCATCTTTCCAAGCCCTTACGCCTCCCTAGTGAAGCAAGAAAGTAAGGCTTTTGGTCTCGACCCGCGTCTGCTCTATGCGCTTATCAGACAAGAAAGCACCTTTCTACCGCAGATCACTTCTGGGGCGGGGGCGGTAGGGTTGACGCAAGTCATGCCTGAGACCGCCCAGCATATAGCAGAGCAACTAGGGCTTGAGGCCTACCAAACGGCGGATCTTTTCAAGCCGAAGACCAATGTCCACTTTGGGGCCTACTACCTGGCCCAGCAAATCAAAATGATGGAAGGTAGCACACTTGGTGGTCTAGCGGCCTACAATGGTGGGCCTAGCAATGCGTTACGCTGGGCGGCGGGGGCAACGGCTCTGGAGCCTGAGCAATTCGTGGCCCAGATAGATTACTCTGAGACAAAGGAATACGTGCAATCTACTTACGGCTATTATCGTGCTTATCAGCAACTATACCACGGGCCTTAGCAGTTTCTTACACCAACTCAAGGCTGATACTTGAGCCGAAAGGGAGCTAAAACAACCTTCTTGCTCTCAAGGCCCTGTCCAACGAGGCTCCAATTGCCTTCGGGATCGGTGGTTTCAGTACGAAAGCCTATTAGAACGTAGCCATCTTTAGCGGCAGTAGCTCTATAGGGCAATGAACGGGGTTTAGTTTTCCCATCAGGCTGTGGAACATTAAGCCACAAGCTGATAAGCTCTCCCGCCTTATAGCCTCTTGCCTCGAAGCCCAATGTAGTTCCAGGGGCGCTAACCTCTGGGTAAACCCGGCCCCCAAGGTTGACAGAAGCATCAGGGGTCTGACAACCTTCTTTGTTGCCTTCGGGCAGGGGATTGGGAGGCGGATTGTTAGCTGGGCGCGGCATAACCTGTTGGCAAGGAGCCAAAGCTCGCCCTAAGAGACCGAGGCTTGTCCCCTTAGGCTGGGTTTCAAAGCGGGCCCGCTCAAAGTATTGAACTGTACGCTGTTTACCGTCGGGGAAAAGCTCATTGAACTCTTCGCTCAAAGGGTAGCCAAAGAGAATTTGCCCATTCTTAGTTTCCCAGAAGGTTTTGAAAGCCCCGCGAATGGTGTGGCCCGTCTCAGGGAAATACCTAAGAGCATTACTTACGACGGCTGGCTCCTCTATTCTTGGGAAACTAATCCCTTGCACTTTGAGGAAATCAGCACCGACCATCCCTAGATCGATGACAAACTCACTCCCGACAGTCCGTAACTCGAATCTGGCTCGCTCAAAGTACTGGATGACTTTGCCATCCTGATTACGGATGTATTCCTCAGTGATTGGATAGCCGAAAGTGCCTAAGCCGCCATTTTGCTCCCAGAAGAGCCGAAACGCCCCACGAAGATAGTGCCCTGTTTGGGGATAATAACTCACGACAGTCTGGGCCTGAGAGGGTATTCCTCCACTGGCCACCACCAGGGCGCTTAAAAGCCAACCGACCAGAAACTTGAGCCAACCGTGTTGCTTGCTTTGCATCTTTAATTTCTCCATAGCTTTGATAGCATTCTAACCGCACTTGAATTGTACCAAAAATCTTTGGATTTTGGAAAGAAGGAATTGTGCTTTGTGCTATAATAGCCTAAGTTTAGCGGAAAGGATTAGAATGCCCATTCCAATAATTACTGATTGGGAAGTTGCTCAGGCGACTCTTTTGCGTCGTCATGCCTTAGACGAGATGAGCATTCCCCAAAGTTTGCAGGAAGGGATTACGGCTCGCTTTGGTGAAAAGCTCACGCCGGCCCAGGCTGTCGAAAAGATTATCACGGCGGTGCGGAGCCAAGGCGATGCAGCTTTACGCGAGTGGACTACAAAGCTCGACGATGTCGACCTCACGCAGTTTGAAATCCCGCAAGAACGCTTATTAGAAGTAACAGCGGCGCTTGAACCTGCATTTGTTGCAGCTTTAGAGCAAATGGCTCATGAATTAGAGCAATTTCATAAGCATCAAGCTCGCAATTCTTGGGTAGATGTGAGTGCTGAAGGGTCATTAGGCCAATTAGTTGTGCCGCTTCAGCGGGTAGGGATTTATGTACCAGGGGGTGCTGCGCCCTTGCCTTCGTCGTTATTGCATGCTGCTATTCCGGCCAAAGTAGCAGGCGTGAAGGAAATAATCGTTTGTTCTCCACCGCAGCACGGTAAAACAGAGCCTGCCGAAATCGTTTTGGCAGCGGCGGCGATTGCGGGGGTGGATCGAGTCTTTGCGCTGGGCGGGGCCCAAGCGATTGCGGCGATGGCTTTTGGCACAGAAAGCATCCCCAAAGTAGATAAGATAGTCGGGCCTGGGAATTTGTTTGTAGTCTTAGCGAAAAAAGCAGTCTTTGGAACGGTTGGCATCGAAAGCCTCCCTGGGCCAACTGAAACCTTAGTGATTGCCGACGAAAATGCTAATCCGCGTTATGTTGCAGCAGATTTGTTAGCGCAAGCGGAGCATGTCTTAGCCAGCGCGATCTTACTGACTCCTTCGCATGAATTGGCCAATAAGGTTCAAGCTGAATTGGCCCAGCAATTAGCTGCTTTACCCCAGCCCAATGCGCGAGATGCGGCAGAGGCCTTAGAGCAGCGCAGTGGTATTGTGCTTGTGCCCGACCTTGCAACAGCTTTTACCTTAGCGAATGAATATGCGCCAGAGCATTTGTGCCTTCTCATCGCGCAGCCGTGGGATTATGTGGGGCAAGTGCAAAATGCGGGGGGGATTTTCTTAGGCGAGCAATCTTTTGAGGTTTTAGGCGATTATGTTGCGGGCCCTTCGCATATTATGCCCACAAACGGCACGGCGCGATATGCTTCGCCCGTCAATGTAGATGATTTTCGCAAAGTGATCTCTTTAGTAGGCTTGAACGCAGCGGGCTTAAAGCGGATTGGCCCAGCGGCCATGCGGTTGGCCACAGAGGAAGGTTTGTTTGCCCATGCTGCTGCGGTACGTTTGCGGCTGGAGGAAAAGAGTTAATTTAGCGAAT
>Ga0316607_1000064_pt1 | contig 41176 bp, 46 predicted proteins | sample MIS2016062E_MG_FD_207674 | JGI IMG/M metagenome (GOLD analysis project Ga0316607, IMG submission 207674) | Microbial mat bacterial communities from Middle Island sinkhole, Lake Huron, Michigan, United States - MIS.2016.062E | ecosystem: Environmental > Aquatic > Freshwater > Lake > Sediment...
ATTTTAGAAATTCAAAAAACCCTCCATAGTGAAGTACATCGATACCATGCTGATGTTATCAAAAGTATTTTATCAGATCGTTAAAAAGTATGTGAAAGACTCGATTTTGGAGATAGGGGCAGGGAGCGGTGTGTTTATCAATCACTTGAAAGGGAAAAAGTTCATCGATGTTCCAGGTATTGATCTTTTGCCAAAGCATGAAGATGTTCATTATGGAGATGTTACCAGCTTAACCATTAACAATGAAAGTTTTGACACTATTTTTGCTACTGAAGTGGTGGAACATCTAACAGATGAGCAACTTCCATTAGCAATAAAAAGTATATTCCGGATTTTAAAGCCCAAAGGTCATTTCGTATTTTCAGTTCCCTTTCAAGAAGATTTCAGAATCAATCACATTGTTTGCCCTAATTGCCAGCATGAGTTTCATCGATATGGACATTATCAGGTATTTACTCATCAGCGAGTTCAAGAACTCCTAAATGAATATGGGTTTAAGGTTGTCTTCTGTAAAATTTATGCATTGGGTGCGATGGCAAAAATCCCGTTGGGGCGCTTTTTTAACTTCATTTTCAAAAAAATAAATTTTGAATCGGTAGCAAAAACCATGGTCGTAGTTTGTAAGAAAAAATAATAGGGAATTGTGACTAAAAAAATAAAATGATTTTGATTACCTATTTGATACTTAATTTAATGATGATGAATTATTTTTATTAATCTGTCAACGAAAGTTTATTTTTGAAAGTTACAACTTCAAAGTCCAGACCAGATTTCCATTCAGTTGATTCAGACAACATAAAACGCCGTAAATGTTAAAGATCAATTTATCCCGGTACAAAAAAATTATATCGCATTCTGTTTCATTGCGTATGTATTTTTCATTGGCCAGGTTTTTTGAATGCTGCTGCCATTGAACTTGCCCGTCAAAGTTTACACAGGTGATAATAAAATCACTTTCATCTGTAGTTTCATAACTAAGAATAAATACTAATTTGATATAACCAGAAACTTCTTTGAATGAACCATTAAGGAAAAGAAACTCTCCATTTGCTTTCTTTGCTGAATTTTGAATTCTTGATATATTTTGAGTTCCTTCTTTGACTTGCAGTGAAATAATGGATTTTGATTGATCTTTTGCAGGATAAACCTCCGTTGAACTAAAGTTGTATTGTTTTAATTCTTCCGGTAATTTTATTTCATTTTCCAGATTTTCTAAAAGCTTTCCTGAGAATGGTTCGAAATAGTAGATCATTCCATTTTTAACATTGATCAAAAGAACATCCTGATTGCTTTTGTTTATTTGCTTGATCGTATAGCTTATGTTGCTTATTCCACTGGAAAACAGATTGAAATTCCTCTCAAAGGACTCTTTGTTATATTTTATCGAATCGTTTTGGGTGAGGACATTTCTGATTATATAATTGTCATTCTTCTTATAGAGTAATAACCTGTTGCGAAAGCTTATGATGTCGGAACTATTGCCTATATACTTTCGGTCAATTTTCTTTCCTTTGTCTAAATCAATAACATGCAAGCGATATGCACTCTCCATGTCCTCCCCACGTTCATAATATTCGAGCAAAGATGCAATATTTTTAGATATTAGGATTTTTTTAAACCCACCCGCATATCCAAAATGTGTAAACATGAGAAATAAGGGAGATATAGCGACCGTATAACAAGATACTTTGTAAATGTAATTGTAAATTTTCTTTTTGAAAGGATTGAGAAACGCTAAAGTAGTAGCCCCAAGCAAAAACACCATGATGATCCCGGTCAAAAGCCATGAAGAAGAAACAAGGTAATCCAATATTTTTGTCATTGTTTCCAAAATTCAAAATTCTTTAACAAATGTAGGAACAAATCAGAAATTAGGAATTAGGAATCAAGTATTAAACGAATTCTAAAGATTAAACATATTCCAATGCTGTTTAGTCAGCAAATAAACAAATAACCAATATGTTATTCTTAATAATTTATTTCCATAACGAAACTACCTGAAAGTAAAATCAGGAATTAGGAATTTATTTCAAATTATTCCTAATTCCTAATTCTCTAATTAAACTACAGCAGTTTTAACTAAATCTGCAGCTTCTTGCAGCGTGATCGCTGATTGAACTTTCAATCCAGAATTATCGATTAATTTTTTTGCTTCAATAGCGTTGGTTCCTTGCAAGCGAACAATCACCGGAATATGAATTTGTCCGATAGATTTGTATGCATCAACAACACCTTGAGCTACGCGGTCGCAGCGAACAATTCCGCCAAAAATGTTAACCAAAATAGCTTTAACGCTTGCATCCTGAAGAATGATTCTGAATCCTGCTTCTACAGTTTGAGCGTTTGCGGTACCACCTACGTCCAAGAAATTGGCGGGGTTTCCACCACTCAGTTTTATGATGTCCATGGTAGCCATTGCAAGTCCCGCTCCGTTTACCATACAACCTACATTACCATCGAGCTTGATAAAATTCAAATCATGTTTGGCTGCTTCAACTTCCGTAGGATCTTGTTCATACACATCAAACATTTCGGCGTAATCAGTATGTCTGAAAAGTGCGTTGTCGTCAATCGAAACTTTTGCATCGGCGGCTAAAATTCTATCGTCTGAGGTTTTGAAAACGGGATTGATTTCAACAAGAGATGCATCACTATTCACATAAGCATTGTAAACATTGGTGACAAAAATTGTCATTTCCTTAAATGCTTTGCCCGACAAACCCAAATTAAAAGCAACTTTACGAGCCTGAAATGCCTGTATTCCAACAGCAGGATCGATCTCCTCCTTAAAAATAAGGTGAGGAGTTTCAGCAGCAACTTTTTCAATGTCCATACCTCCTTCAGTAGAATACATAATCATGTTTCGACCTATTGCACGATTGAGTAAAATGCTCAAATAAAATTCTTTGATAGGACTGGGGCCATCATAAAAAATACTCTGCTCAATCAATAATTTTCTAACGAGTTTGCCTTTGGGGCCAGTTTGGTGAGTAACCAAAGTCATCCCAAGAATTTGACGAGCAAATTGATCTACATCATCCAATGATTTTGCGATTTTTACCCCACCACCTTTGCCTCTACCTCCGGCGTGAATTTGTGCTTTTACTGCCCAAGTCGTAACCCCTGTGCTTTTTTGAATGCTTAGAGCCGCTTCGATTGCTTTTGAAGCATCTTCGATCATGATTCCTTCGGGAACAGGCACATTATATTTTTTCAAAATAGATTTTGCCTGAAATTCGTGTAAGTTCATTGTCGCTTATTTTATTCGCAATTAATTTATTTCTCGAAGCAAAAGTAAATTTTTTCATTCATCAACAAAACTTTCTAAAAAAAATTCATTCCTGAAAAAACACAACTTCTTTATTTTCCTTATCCATGGATGATTTTTGAAATAAAGAATCAACGAAATCCATATCTCACAATGAAAAAACAAAAAAAATCCTATATTTGTAGAAAGTCATTTTGCCTTGAAAAATGAGATAAACCTTAATGTCAAATAATTATGAAGAAGCCTATTTTGCTAACAAGCCTGTTTTTTTTCTGCATTTTTGCTTTTGGGCAAACTATTCAGTTGTATAAAGAAAATCCTCATTATTTTCAATACAAAGAAAAGCCCATCCTACTCATTACGTCTGGGGAGCATTATGGAGCGGTGATCAACCTAGACTTTGACTATGTGAAGTATTTAAATACACTACAATCCGAAGGTTTGAACTTAACAAGATTATTTACAGGAATCTATGTTGAAGAGCCCAATGGATTTGGAATTCAAAACAACACACTTACACCCAAAACAGGGAAAATGCTTATTCCTTATATGCGGGGATTCGAAGAGGGTTATCCTCTGGGTGGAAATAAATTTGATCTCATGGTGTGGGATGGGACTTATTTCAATCGTTTAAGAAATTTTATTACCGAAGCTCAAAAAAGAGATATAATTGTCGAAGTTGTATTGTTTTCCTCATGTTACGGAGCGTATAATTTGCATCCTTATAACTCGGTCAATAATATCAATTCCACAACGCCCATAGAAGCAAAAGATTTACATACTTTGAATAACGGAAATGTACTTCAATTTCAGGAAAAATTTGTTCGGAAATTTGTAAAGGAATTAAATCCCTTTGATAATGTGTATTTTGAAATTCAAAACGAACCTTATGCAGATAATGCAGTAAGAACCCATACGATCCATTCGTATATTTCTGCTGATGAAATGAAAGACAAAGGACAATTCTGGAAAAATGCTGTTGAAGTAGCTTCCTCCGAAAACCTTTCATGGCAAAAGAAAATGGCTGAAATTATAAAAGATGAAGAATTGAAAATAAATAAAAAGAAGCACCTCATAGCGCAAAACTACTCCAATTTCAGATATCCACTTGAATCAATTGACAGGAATGTATCTGTTTTGAATTTTCACTATGCTCTTCCTGAAGCTGTTGCCTGGAATTATCATTTCAATAAACCAATATCTTTTGATGAATCTGGCTTTGCTGGCAAAGAAGATGCTACATATCGTAAACAAGCTTGGAATTTTATTTTGTCGGGTGGCAGTGTTATCAATTTTCTGGATTATTCTTTTGTGACAGGCAAAGAAGATGGAACTGAAAATCAAAATGTTGCACCGGGTGGTGGAAGTACTGCCCTAAGAGCTTCCTTGAAAACTTTGAAGAATTTTATGGAAGGGTTTACACTTGCCAAGTTGATTCCGGATTATACCTCAATAGCCAGTTCTCCCGGGTCTATTCATAAATGTATGTCAAATCAAAGTACAGAATTTGCCATTTATCTTGAAGGAGGAAAGACAGCAGAAGTTAATATCAGTCTGGCCGTTGGGAAGTATTCTTTGGAATGGATCAACACTCAAAATGCCAACATAGAAAAAAGCGAAACCATAGATCATCCGGGAAAAGTTGCAAAAGTTGTAGGACCTGCATATCAGGAAGATATAGCTTTGAGAATTAAGAAAGTATTGTAAATATAAATAGAGGCTATTGAATAGGCAAACTTTTCCAAAGTTTTTAAACTTTGGAAAAGTTGTTTATCAATTAATTACAATTTATTATAACTAAATGTCAAGAATCGTACACCATCCAAATTTATCAGGCAATTCTCCATATTGTATGGCACGCAAATGATTATAAAGTTTCAGGCAAACAGGACCTGCCTGATCATTCTGGCAATACACATAATCTTTATCATTTATATAGTCAAAAATCCGTCGAACAGGGGAAATAACCGCAGCGGTACCACATGCGCCAACTTCATCAAAATCACCCAATTCGTCAACAGAAACAAGTCTTTGTTCAATGTCCATTCCTAAATCTTCGGCAATAGCCATAAGACTTTTGTTTGTAATTGAAGGGAGAATCGATTCAGATTTGGGTGTTATATAGGCATTCTGTTTGATCGCAAAGAAATTTGCGGGTCCACATTCATCTATATATTTCTTTTCTTTGGGATCCAAATATAGCACCATTGAATAGCCTTGATTCTTAGCTTGTTCGCCAATTCTTAAACTGGCTGCATAATTACCGCCTACTTTGATGTTTCCGGTTCCTTGGGGTGCTGCTCTGTCATAAACCCGGCTTAGTAAAACATCAGTAGGTTTGAATCCCTCCTTAAAGTATGGACCAACCGGGGTAGCAAATACCATAAATAAATACTCTGTGGCGGGTTTAACTCCGACCTGTGGACCAGAACCAATAAGCAATGGCCGAATGTATAACGAAGCTCCCGATTCAAACGGTGGAATATACTTTTCATTGAGGATCACAACCTGTTTAACCGCCTCAATGAATATCTCATCAGGTACTTCGGCTAAAAGAATCCCTTTTGCCGATTCTTGCATCCTTTTTGCATTCTCTTCAACCCGAAATATTCTCACCTTACCGTCTTTGCCTCTAAACGCCTTGAGCCCTTCAAAAGCTTCTTGCCCGTAATGCAGGCTGGTAGCAGCAATGTGTAAAACGATTTGCTCCGAAGAAGATATTTCGAGTTGTCCCCACTTTCCATCCCGATAATAACATCTAATATTATAATCTGTTTTAAAATAGCCAAATGGTAAATCCTTCCAATCTTGCATTTCCATATAAATCCTTCAATGTAAATATTTGTTCAAGAATAATTCTATAATTATGATCTATAAATCCTCTAAAGGAAAATCAGGGTTTCCATCCAACTCATTTTCCAAACTATCTTCGAATTTTTTTGCTTCTTCTTCATTTTCAAAAATCAGCGAAGAGATTCTTTCGACCTGTTTTTGTTTATTAACTTCGCGCAAACTTAATGCAGTTTTTGTAAAAAACTGATGATTTGACAAAAATTTTACTTGAAGCTTATTCCAATCATTCAAAGATTTCAACTTGCCCTGAGCTTTCAGCTCCCTGTACAAGGTATTGGAAACAGGCACAAAATCGATTCGTCCCAAATAATCCAAATCTGAATCACAAATGATTTGTTGAAGTAAAGTTTGTGGTTTAGGTGGCAGCTTTGTAGCCATGATGATTTCACAAATTTTGTCTATCTGCTCGTTGGAGTAATTATAACCTGGTAGAATTTCTCTTGCCATGATAGTACCATGATATTCATGATTATCGTACTCTATCGTATGTCCTGCATCATGAAACAATCCCGCAGTTTTGAGCAAAAGAATTTCTTCATCATTCACGCCTTCGCCCCATCCTATTAACTCAACCTGTGTAGTAACGTCAACTGTATGTTTTACATTGTGATAGTATAAAAATTTGGGTAAACCTATTTCTAATTTTTCAAGAATAACTTCTTGCAAATCAGTAAATTGAACTAAACCAAATTTAGTCCAGAAATTTTGATTTGGTTCAAAACCCAAATCATCTTTGGTTAACTCGGGCCTAATTCCTTTAACAGAATAAATTTCCAAATCACCCATATACTTTACGGGCATCTTTCCAAAATACTCGCAAATAAAAAATTCTTTGACAAGTTCATAAGTCATTACAGAAATGACAATTTCCCCTGGTTTCCCGGCAGCCTCAAGCCGGGTTGCAATATTGACGGTATCCCCTTTTATATCATAGGAAGCTTTCTTTTTTCCTGTAATCATTGCAGTAACAGGACCCGTATGAACTCCCATACGAAGATCCCAAATTTTCATCTGTTGGTCTTCATGCTCAAGCAGGTACTTTTGCATTTGGTGAGCCGCAAGAACAACTTCCACCGGGTTTGTAATGTTTTTTTCGGGAATTCCGCCCGCAGCCATATAGGCATCTCCAATGGTTTTTATTTTCTCTATCTTATATTTTTTCACAATCGAGTCAAATGCAAAGAAAAGACTATCAAGATTATCGATCATTGATTGTGAATCCGAATTATCAGAAATTTTTCCAAAGCCCTGAATATCTGCAAAAAGAACCGTTACCATTTTGAATTTTTTACTGATAACTTCCTCAATCTTTTCGTCTTTATGAGCTTCGGTTTTAACCAATACAGCAGAGGCGATCACTTTCTTTAATTCCTCGTTATCTTGGGCAAGTTTTTCAGTCTGCTTATTAAGCTTTTTGACCTCCGAAGTCAATTCAGTATTTTGCTTTACTAATTTAGCAATTCTTTTTACAAGTTCGTCGGTATGCAAGGTATCCATTTACTGCCGTTTTAAAATTATTCATTTCGTATAAATATATACCATTTATAGAATATTTAAACTATATTTAAATGAAAATATTTCAAAAGCATTGGATTATTTTCAAAAACAATTATAATTCAAATGTTTAAATTTATAAAAAAATTGTGTCTGAATTGTCAAAAGCAATTTCAACCAAAATTCAAATAAAAAATATAAGCTGCCCCATTCGAGTCGAACACTTTTTATGAAATATTGTTTAAGTTAAGATTATCGGAATGTTAAAATAGTTGAAAATTACTTTTGTTTATATTTTTATAAAAATTAAGAATTATTCAAATTCTTGTTAAGTACTGAACTTATATCCAAATAAGTGATTTTAAAAATGAATATAAATTTTCTGGAATTATTTAATTATTTTGAATTCAAATTTTTTTATTAGAAAAAATAGTTATATATTGGTGGCAAGTTTTCTTAGGAGCAAAAATATAATGTAAACAATAAAATAAAAAATTACTATGGAAGAGAAAGAAATACAACGTACCATTCTCGTGCCTTGGGATTTTACTCAAGTCGCTGAATATGCGCTGGAACATGCTGTTAAGTTTGCTGAAATGTCTTCGGCAACTGTAGTCCTGATTCATGTGGTAAAAAAGGAAAAAGAAATTGAACCAGCTCTTTCAAAGCTTAAAGTGGTTGTTGAAGATTGTCAAAAGAAATTTGGAGTCAAACCAGAGCTAATTGTAAGAGAAGGTAATATTTTCACCACAATTACCGAAGCCGCTGGCGAAAGCGATGCAGAGTTAGTAATCATGGGAACGCATGGTATCAAAGGAATGCAAAAATTCACAGGCAGTTGGGCTTTGAAAGTAATAGCAGGTACAAAAGCGCCATTTTTGGTGGTTCAGGACAGACCTAAATCTAAAGAATTCAAAAATATTGTTTTCCCAATCCACTTCCGTACAGAGGATAAAGAAAAACTTGCATGGGCTTACTATTTGTCTAAACTTTATAAGACAAAGATTCATATTTGCAAGCCCGATGTTTCTGATGAATTAATTCTTAAGAAAACTACGCAAAATTTGATCTTTGCAAAAAAGTACCTTGATGAACGTGGTATCGATTACGAAATAACAACTGTAGAAGGTGTTGACTCAATGGCCGAAGCTACAATTAAGTTCGCAAAACAAATCGAAACAGACCTTATTTTGATTGTAACTACCAAAGAGCCTACTCTTCAAGATTTCATTTTGGGTGCCGATGAGCAAAAAATCATTGCAAATAATGCAAAAATTCCCGTTATGTGTGTTAATCCTAACCCAAGCCTCAGGAAAAAAACTGGATTTGGAGGTTAGTACTTCAATTATTTCAGAAAAACTACCTGTTCGTAAATCTTTTGCAAGCAGGTAGTTTTTATTTGGTAAATACATACCTTATGCACTAATGCTTTGTCATAAATATACTCCCTATTTTCTTCCCCTACTTTTTTCAATGAACTTTATCAAATTCATCATTTCAAAAAATTTTGGTGTGTATTCCTTTTTCAAAATTGTGACAGCAATAACCATTTTTCAATTTTAAATTTTTAATTTAGCGCTGGAAAATTTGAAACAGGTTATGCTTGTTTCTTTTAGTTAATGAATAGATATACTGGAAAATATAAGATTGATTGAACAATATTTTCAAACGAAAAATATCCAAAATGCTCGAACTAATTTTCGCTACAAATAATCAGAATAAACTTATCGAGGTTCAAAAAATTCTTGGAACCAGTATTATTATTAAAAATCTGAGTGATTTATCATTTTACGAAGATATTCCTGAAACGATGCCAACCATTGAAGGAAATGCATCGCAAAAATCTCATTTTATTTTCGATAAATATCATAAAGATTGTTTTGCAGATGATACCGGATTAGAGGTAGATGCTCTGGAAGGGCATCCAGGTGTGCATTCCGCCAGATATGCAGGCGAAGAAAGAAATTTTGAAAAAAATATTGACAAGTTACTTGAAGAATTAAAAGACTCATCGAATAGAAATGCTCACTTCAAAACGATCATTTCATTAATTTTGGATGGTAAAGAATACCTCTTCGAAGGTATCATTGAAGGGGAAATCATAAAAGAAAGAAGAGGAACAAATGGATTTGGTTACGATTCAGTTTTTCTCCCAAAAGGATATAATGATACTTTTGCAGAAATGAGCATGGAATTGAAAAATACCCTGAGTCATAGATATTTAGCTATTAACAAAATGAAACTTTTTTTAGACAGTATTAAAAAATAATTCTATGTTTAAAAGCCTGTTAATTATAAGCTTAACTTTTGGGTTTTCTTATCTATTTGGACAAATAAAATTGAATGAGTGGAGGGAACATTTCCCTTATCACAAAGTGTATTCAATGGTTGAAGCTGGTGATTTGATTTTTGCAACCTGTGAGATTTCTATGTATTCGATTCATAAAGAGGACTTGACAATTCAAAAATACAGCGAAATTAATGGTATGTCCGATATAAAATGCAGGTGTTTGGCCTACGACGAAGAGCTCAAAACTTTGGTCATAGGTTATGAAAATGCCAACATGGATTTAATGATCGAAGGAACATTTTACAATTTCCCTGAAATATTGGAAAGTCAGGCTCTTGCTTTCAAAAGAATAAACAATATTATTTTACGAAATCACAAAGCTTATATTTCTACGAATTTTGGCATTGTAGTTTTTGACATGCTACGAAAGGAGTTTTCTGAGACCTATAAAATCGGCCCCAATGGTGCCGAAATTTTCGTCAATCAGGTTGCATTTCTGAAAGATTCCATTTATGCAGCAACCACAGAAGGTATTTATTCTGCTTCACTTTCATCTTCTAATTTGCAAAATTTTGCCTACTGGAAAAAAATTCAAAAAATTGATTTTCCCGAGGCCAATTATGAATCTTTGGTTCAAATTGGCGAAAATCTAATTGCTTGTTATAATTCACCCTTCGAACACTCGGATCGACTTTACAAGTTTGAATCCAATACATGGAGTGTGATGGAAGATGAAGGTGTAAACTATAAATTTCTTAATATCAGTAGGAACAAGTTTTTAGTAGGATCTAATCTATATCAGCTTAAGATATTTGACCAATATTTGAAGCTGGAAAGCAATTTCACTTGGTTTGGATCTCTTGATGCTAATCTTGTATTACTTGACGGGAATGATGTAAAGTGGATTTCAGAGGGTAGTTATGGTTTATTTAAAAAAACCCTTGAAGGCGAGTACATCAATGTTTCACCAAATTCACCATTTAATCACCTTGTTTCTGATATTGATATTGTTAATAATCAAGTCTATATGGTTCAAGGGGGTAGGGATAATGTTTATACTCCACTTTATCAGTTGGGCATTGTTTCGAACTTCAAGGACAATCACTGGGAATCTCAATACTTTTGGGGTTATCAGGATTTTAACAAAATTGCAATCAATCCAAGAAAAACAAATCAAGCATTTGTGGCCTCAATAGGTCAGGGAGTTAAAGAATTTCTTGATTCAAGCTTATCGAAGACGTTCATGCCGACCAATTCCAGTCTTCAGGGTATTGGTAGTCAGAAGGATATTGTTCGGATTTCAGATGTCAAATATGATAAAGATAATAATTTATGGGTAAGCAATATTGGTGTCGATCATGTTTTTTCTGTTCTTACACCAGATAGTCAATGGATTGGAATTCCTATTTGGAATAAAATAGGCAAACCTTCTTGGGTAGGTTCCTTTATGATTGATGACGCTGATAATAAATGGACTATAAAGGATAAAGGTATTTTTATTTTCAACGAGAATAATACCTTAGAGAAAACTACTGATGATCGTGTCAAAGTATTAGACAACCTCATTGCTCCCGATGGTAGTACAATATCGGAGAAAATATATTCTTTAGCTCAGGATCAGGATGGATATATTTGGTTAGGAACAGAATCAGGTCCTGTTGTGTGTTATTCACCTCAAGGAGTTTTTGATGCCCCCATCTATTTTGAAAAATGTACAACTTTTGTTGCCTCAGATACTGCAATTCTTTTGGAAAATGAGTATATTACTGCAATAAAGGTAGATGGAGCGAATCGAAAATGGCTGGGAACTAAAACCAGTGGTGCCTTTCTGGTTTCTGCTGATGGTTCTCAACAAATATTGAATTTCAATACCGAAAACAGCCCTTTGCCCTCAAATTTTGTTGCAGATATAGAGATAGACCCAAAAACAGGTGAAGTATTTTTTGGAACTGGAGATGGTCTGATTTCCTATATGGGAAATGCAATCGAAGGTTATGAAGTTATAAATGAAATTCAAGTGTTTCCCAACCCTGTTAAACCAAATTATCAGGGATTTATTACAATAAAAGGACTAATAACAAAATCCAATATTAAAATTTCAGATATGGCTGGAAATTTAGTATTTGAAACAACCTCATTAGGCGGACAAGCCGTTTGGGATGGAAAAAATTTTTCAGGTGAAAAATTAAGTCCCGGCATATACCTGATTTTTTGTGCAAGTGCTGATGGAAAAGAATCAAAGTCGGCCAAAATTCTCATTCTGAATTAATTTATGCTCGTTTCCACGAAAGCAATCGTACTGCATGCTGTGCCTTTCTCGGATAACAGCCTCATTATTAATTTCTACACGGAAGAATTCGGAAAATTGACGTGCATCTTGAAAGCAGTAAGAAGCAAAAATTTCAAAAACAAATTAGTCTCAATTCAAGCACTATTCATTCTCAACCTAGTTATTTACTATAGAAAAAATAGAGAAATTCATATCATAAAAGATTTTGAGCCAAGCATCAACATTCAAAGTATCCCATTTGAAATTACAAAAAGTTCTATCGCTATTTTTCTTGCAGAAGTAGTTCATCGAACAATCAAAGAGCACGAGAAAAATCTTGAATTATTCAATTTTCTGTTTCACTCGATTGAATATTTAGATTTGATGCCCATTCAACCTTCTTCTTTTCATCTTCTGTTTTTGCTGCGATTTGCAAAATTTCTAGGGATATATCCAATGAATAATTATAGCGAATCAATGCCATTTTTCAATCTTGAAATGGGGCAATTTAACCATATTTTTATCCATGAAAGCAACACAATGAATAGAGAAATGAGCCAAAAACTACACGAGTTGATGAAAATTATGGAATTTGAGTCTACAAAGCTTATATTTAATTCCAACACGGACAAAAATGTTATGATTCGCAGTCTTGTGGATTACTTTAAAATGCATTTGGATGGTATAGGCAATATAAAATCGTTGGATGTTTTAAGTCAGGTTTTTTCTTCTTGATGAATTAATGAGACTGGTTGCTTTGCAACTTTCTTCTCATTTAGCCGGATATAAAGTACCCAAAATAGAAAAATGAAAAAATAGACAACATAAGCAAAAATATCATGATGATTGTATTTTCGGTAAGCTGATGGATCCAAATAGATTATAGCTAAAAGAATACTGATTCTTAATGTATTCAGAAAGTAAATAAAAAGAAGCCCCGAAGGAATAATGTACAACTTGAATCGGTTAGAACCTGGGAAAGCCAAGATAAACCCAGCAAATAGTCCCATCAGATTTCTACCTAAGCAACCCTTATCAAGATGAACAAAAGCTTTATCAGAAATCGAAATTGTTTTGGCTGTTGTATTTACAATAGCATCAAAATTCGCCAATTTCAGAAAGAAAGCAGAAACATGAAGCAAGCAATCTGTCAAAACACTGGTAGCAACCGAATAGAATTCCTGAATGAAGGGAACATATCTGAGCAATTTATAAAATATAAACCATAGACCCAACAATGCCATAGCCCTGATTATAAATTTAATCCAAACTGGTAATAATAAACAGGATGACTTAATTCTTTTCAAGTGCAAAGAAAAAAAATGGAAACAACATCAACTATAAAAAACGGTTAGACATAAACTCGGATAGAATTTTACTTTTGTTTTCCATTCTTTTTATCATGCAAACGTTTTGCTCCATAAGCCATACCAGCTACGAGTAAAAAACCCAAGCCTCCGTCTATCGGAATATCTTCAACTGGTGGCGGCGGCGGCGGCTGCCCTATTACAGATGATAGAAAAACCGGACAGAAAAATACTAGCAGAAATAGGATCAATACAGTATATAATTTTTTCATCATAAATATAATTTTTGCGTCAACGAAGATACGTAAAAAATTTTTATTTAGAAAATTTGATTTGGAAATATTTCAAGAGAAATACAAGATATTGAATATCTGAAAAATATAACAAAGCATCATTTCAAATCACTTTTTAAAAGTACAAAAATAATGCCTTTTGCTTACATAGCAAAAAGAATTTCATATCAGATATTTCTAAATTCTTCAATTCAATACCTTAAAAGCCTTTAAATTAGGTTTAAATCCATCTAAAATAGGAATATTGAAAAGTCAATTATAAATCATATTTTTGTAAGGTTTCCAAATGAATGTCAAAGTAAGGTGAACCTTCGTTCCTATCATTATTCTTGCACTTTTCAGGAGGTTTTCTTGTTTTATCATATTAGAATTTTTATGAACGTGAAAAATATTTCTCCAATTGCCGATACGCCCCTGATGCGCCAATATGCGCAAATTAAGACCAAACACCCAGATGCAATCTTGCTATTTCGGGTTGGAGATTTTTATGAAACTTTTTCCACAGATGCCATAAAAGCCTCAGCAATTTTGGGCATCACTCTCACAAAAAGAGCAAATGGTTCAGCAAGTTTTGTCGAATTGGCCGGATTTCCATTTCATGCTTTGGATACCTACTTGCCAAAATTGGTCAGGGCAGGGCAACGCGTAGCGATTTGCGAACAATTGGAAGATCCTAAGCTGACAAAGAAAATAGTAAAAAGAGGGATTACCGAAATGGTGACTCCAGGGGTAGTCATGAATGAAAATATTCTCCAAAACAGAGAAAGTAATTATCTGGCTTGCATTCATTTGGTGCCTAAACATGAAAATATTCAAGGTATTGCGCTGATGGATTTCTCCACCGGTGAATTCTTGGTTTCGCAAGGAAATTTGCAATATATTGAAAAGGTTATCAGTGCCTTCAATCCTAAGGAAATCCTTTTTGAAAGAAGCCAGAAACAATATTTTGAATCTCAATTGGGAAGTAAAATTTATTCTTATCCTTTGGAAGATTGGATGTTTTCGGAGCAGACCTGTTATGAAAGACTTCTGAAACAATTTGATGCCGCTTCGCTGAAAGGTTTTGGTATTCAAAATTATGCACAGGGCATTATTGCGGCAGGTGCTATATTGAATTATATGGATTTGATCCATCAGGAAAAAATCGGTCACATAACCTCCATCGCCAGAATTGAGGATGATGATTTTGTTTGGATTGATAAATTTTCATTCAGAAATCTTGAAATTTTTCAAAGCAATCACGAGAATTCCAAATGCTTTATTGATGTTATAGATCGCTCTTCTAGTCCGATGGGAGCGCGTATGCTGAGAAGGTGGGTTGCATTTCCGTCCAAAAATTTAGAATTAGTCAATTCAAGATTGGAAATGGTGGATTTTCTTTTCAAATCAGAAGAAATAAGAGAAAACTGCATTGAGTTGCTGAAGCAAATGGGGGATATGGAGCGCATGGCATCAAAAATTGCTCTCTCTAAAATTGCACCCAGAGAATGTGTGGCTTTAAAGCACATGCTTTCTATTCTCGATCCAATAAAAAAACTCTTCGAAAATTCTGAATGCAATGATCTTAAAAAATTAGTTTCATCTCTGGATTTATGCATAGATTTGAGAGAAAAAATTGCCAGGGAAATTCTTGAAAACGCACCTGCACAACTTTCAAAAGGAAATGTAATTGCGCCCGGAGTTTCTGATGAATTAGATGAAATTAAAAATCTTTTAGCGACAAGTAAAGAATACCTCGAAAAACTTGAGCAAAAAATGTCATTAGAAACAGGTATTTCATCATTAAGAATTGATTTCAACGCCGTTTTTGGGTATTATTTCGAAGTAAGAAATATGCATAAACACAAAGTACCCAAGGAATGGACTCGAAAACAAACCCTTGCAAATGCAGAAAGGTATATCAACCAGGAGCTAAAGGAGTACGAAACAAAAATATTTGGAGCTCAGGATAGAATTTCTCAAATAGAATCAAAAATATTTGAGGAATTACTTAGCTTCATGCAAGACTATATTGCAAGGATACAAGCAAATTCATTCATCATTGGTCAGTTGGATTGTTTGCTGTCTTTTGCAAAAGTTTCGTTGGAAAATGATTATTGTAAACCTCTGGTGAGCAATCAAAATTTGATCGATATAAAACAAGGTCGGCATCCGGTAATCGAAAAACTTTTACCGGAGGGTGAAAGTTACATCGCCAATGATGTTTTTCTTGACCAAAAAACACAGCAAATCATAATCATAACAGGGCCCAATATGTCGGGAAAATCGGCGCTGCTAAGACAAACTGCATTGATTGTTTTGATGGCGCAAACTGGTTGTTTTGTACCCGCTCAGGAAGCTCATATCGGTCTGGTTGACAAGATATTTACAAGAGTTGGCGCTTCCGACAATATTGCACAGGGAGAATCTACCTTTATGGTGGAAATGAGCGAAGCGGCTTCAATTTTAAACAATGTTTCAGATAGAAGTCTAATCCTTTTCGATGAATTAGGAAGAGGAACAAGTACCTATGATGGAATCTCCATTGCTTGGGCAATTATTGAGCATATTCATGAAAATCCAAAAGCAAAAGCAAAAACTCTTTTTGCTACTCACTATCATGAATTAAACGATCTCGAAAATGATTTTCACCGAATTAAAAATTACAATGTTTCTGTGAAAGAAGTCAACAACAAAGTGATATTCATTCGAAAATTAGTCCAAGGAGGAAGTGAGCACAGTTTTGGTATTCATGTGGCAAGAATGGCTGGCATGCCCAAGAGTATTGTTTCCAGATCTGAGGAAATATTGAAACAATTAGAAAGTATTCACGAAGAGCATCCTTCATCTAAACCTCAGGGTATGGGGCACCACAGGGAAGGATACCAATTAAGTATCTTCCAGTTGGATGATCCTGTATTGAAACAAATCCGGGATGAAATTAAAAAAGTGGATATAAATTCCCTTACTCCTATTGAAGCCCTCAACAAATTAAGCGAAATAAAAAAAATGATCGGTTTATAATTTTTTAAAGAACTATTGAAATGAAGAGTTTATGGATTATCCTGCTTTGCCTCGTTTTTACTCAAATATTTGGGCAAACCATTATCAAAAACGGGCAACATGTAGCAGGAAAGTGGACAAGAAAGAATTGTCCTTACATTATTGAGGGAGAGGCCATTGTTCCTAAAGATGAAAAATTAATCATTCAGGCCGGAACGATTGTACGTTTCAAAACCGGAGAAAACAGAGATTACAATAAAGAGGGTTATAACCTCGGATTTTTAAGAGTTTTGGGTCAAATTGAAGCCTTGGGAACTCAGGAAAAAAGGATTATTTTTACCCGAGACCAAGATGAAGGTTTTTGGGGAAATATTTTTATTCAGTCCGATAGTACGTTAAATAATGTTTTTGAATTTTGTCTTTTTGAATATGCCTTTTACTCCCGTTTTCTGGTGACGGATTCAAGCTACGACGGCAATGCTACCGGTGCATTGTCTTTTTATGGAGCTCATGGATATGCGCAAAATTGTTTATTTGCCAACAATGGATGGAATGGACTTAATGCAAAGAAAAAATCGAAAGTAAAAGTTCAAGATTGTACATTTTCGAAAAACAAATATGCTATAGAAATCAACTCAAATGCCCAGATTGAGGTGATGAATTCAATCCTTTGGGACAACAAAAAAGATTTTTGGCAAACAACTTCCGGGAAGGTGAAATTTTCGGACTGTTTGCTACAGGATAAACTCCCCGAAGATTTTATTTCGGACAGTAATAACATTTTTGAAATGGATCCATACTTCAAAGACCCTGACAATAAGAACTTTAAATTATCTACCAACTCTCCCGCAAAGCGTAAAACAACCACAAAGAAGAATGTAGGAGCATTTACAAAAGATTAGAAAGTCGGACTTTGCTTGGGGTTCATTCTCCTTGCAAAATTCTTTCTTTGCTTTTATTGACAACAATTACGATTTCTCCTTTGATTGTTTTGCTTTCAAAGTGATGAATTACATCGACAACCGTTCCTCGTTTTTTCTCTTCAAACAGTTTGGTGAGTTCGCGGCAAACGCAAACTTGCGTATTTTCGCCAAAATAATCTTTGATGTCATTTAAGGTTTTTAACAAGCGAAAAGGGGATTCATAAAAGATGAGGGTACGGGTTTCGCTTGCCAATTGAGTGAGGCGAGTCTGCCGACCTTTTTTTTGTGGAAGAAATCCCTCAAAACAAAACCTCTCAGATGGAAAGCCAGAATTGACCAAAGCAGGAATCAAGGCAACAGGACCTGGCAGACATTCGACTTCCAATCCTTCTTCAAGGCAGGATTTCACTAAAAGGTAGCCGGGATCTGATATAGAAGGAGTTCCCGCATCTGAAATCATGGCAATATTTTTTCCCGTAGAAATCCATTGTGTGAATTCTTTAACCTTTTGATGTTCATTAAATTTATGAAAGGAAAGCATCGATTTTTCTATCTGATACTTTTTGAGCAGTATTGAGCTTGTTCGGGTGTCTTCGGCCAAAATCAAATCTACTTCTTTCAGAATTCTGAGCGCTCTCAATGTTATATCTTCAAGATTTCCAATAGGAGTAGGAACGACATACAATTTGCCCATCTTTTTTGTGTATTGTGTGAAATTTTTCTACGCAAAATTAAATAAGATATTTATTTTTGTATTCACATTTTGAATTGATTTTCATTACTTTTCAAATTTTTAACTTATGATAAAGTTATTTGCTATTCCTACCGGTAATTTTATGCTTGATGGAGGCGCCATGTTTGGTGTTGTTCCAAAGCTTATTTGGCAAAAATTCTATCCTGCCGATGAAAACAATATGCTCAATATTTGCATGAAAAGTCTTTTGATAGACGATGGTCAAAGGCGTGTTCTAATCGATACAGGAATCGGAGATAAACAAGATGCGAAATTCTTTAGCTATTATTACTTAAATGGTGAAGATTCTCTTCAAAAGTCATTGTCGGATAACAATTATTTTTACGAAGATATTACAGATGTTGTTCTGACTCATTTGCACTTTGATCATTGTGGAGGTGCTGTTCACAGAGATGCAGAAACAGGCAAGCTTATTCCTGCCTTCCCCAATGCCCAATATTGGATTAGTCAGTCGCATTGGGATTTAGCGATGAATCCAAACAAAAGAGAAGCCCCTTCCCTACTCCATGATAATTTTTTACCCTTACTTGAGCATAAGAAACTTCGGTTTATTGAGAATGATTTTCAATTAACTGCAAACATTCAACTAAGACTTTTTCATGGACATACCGAAGGACAAATTATTCCTTTTATTTTCAATGGTGAAAAAACATTAGTTTTTTGTGCTGATCTTATCCCTGCAATGTTTCAAATTCCACCGCATTATATTTGTGCTTATGATACACGCCCCCTACTCTCTATGGATGAAAAGGAAGCTTTTTTAAATGAAGCACTCGAAAAAAATTATATCTTATTTTTTGAACACGATTTATTGAATGAGTGTTGCACCCTTAAAAGCACCGCAAAAGGAATAAGGGAAGATAAGGTTGGTCTTTTGACTGATTTTTTCAATATGTAATGACAAGACATGTTTACAATTTGCCTTTCGGTTCATTTTCCAAAAAAATCTAAGTGAAAAAACTTTGTACAAAAATCCTCTGTTTCTTTTTTATAACCCTTGTTCTGACAAGTTGTGAGGAAGGAATTTATGTCCTTATATCGAAAAAACATACCTTAATGAAACACGATTGGGAGCAAAAATATATTGTAAATATTGAAAACAACACTTCGGTTGATTTACAAGAACTAAAATATAATTTTCATGCCGACGGAAAGATGCAAATTCAAACCCAAGATTCCATCATATATTTATCCACTTGGGAATTATTGGAAGATGAAAAATATCTTCGTTTAGGCAGCGAAACTTGTTTCATTGAATTTTTCAATTCAAAAATATTAACTTTGAGGTACGGGAAGTTGAAGAGATATTTATTTGCAAAATAATCTACTCAATAGACAAAGACGGCTGTAAGCTGACTGTTTCAGTTTGCTTTTCTACTTCCAATAACAAACTTCGTTTCACTCTTCTCAAACAAACCAAGGCAATGCCTAATCCGGGTATGATGTGCCAAATTCCCCACCAAGCAGCAATAAAGGCCATGCCCCCGTTACCATTAAATGTTTCTGGGTTGAAAATCAATGATAAGCCTAAGCCTGAATTCAATATACCAGTATAAAGCGACACCGATCTTCGGTCTTCTTTGGACAAGCGAAAAATATAGCTGACTGAAAAACCTGTTAAAAATCCGATTCCATTCTGAATCAAAACCATGATAAAGATATAGGGTATAAATTCTATAAATGATTTTACATTTGAAAGCAGAGCCATCAGTAAAAAACCGATGAAAAGTACCATGGATATTTTCTTTGCAGGTTTTATGATTTTTTCTTTTAATCGTGGAAGCAACTTTGCAAAAACCATCCCTAAAACCAATGGCAGACAGAAAAACCATAAAATATTGCTGATGATAGTCCAGGCATCCAAACTTATCGTATGCGTTATTCCACTTGCCTCTGTGTATAACCTGCTCCAGATTGCAAAATTAAATGGCGTTGTTATGATGGCCAATAATGTAGAAAAAGTTGTCATACAGACAGATAAGGGTACATTTCCTTTGGCTACAGAACAAAGAAAATTAGCCACATTTCCGCTGGGACAACAAGCAACTAAAATCATCCCCAAACCAATACTTGGAGCTGGTTGTAAAATCTTTACCAGAAGAAAGGAGAAAGCTGGGAACAGTAAAATTTGGGCTATGAGGCCAACCAAACTTGCTTTGGGTTTTAATAACACTTTTTTGAAATCATGAGGGTCAACTCCCAGAGCCACAACAAACATGACAATTGCAAGAACTGTATTGAGCGCAATATAGCCGGCTTGACTAAAATTTAACTGCAATCGCTCAAGAGCAAAATAATCTAAATCCATTTTATATGTTTTTCATCAAGCAGTCACCTGCTATTTCTATTTTTTGATTGGATTGAAATCCATTACTTTAGGTTATGGTACTTCCAATATTTGTGATGCAAAATACCACAAAACTTTTGTTCAGGATATGACTTTTATCATTCAATTTGGGAATTGAGCAAATTCAAGCAAAGAAAATGCCTGAAAATCATAATTTAGATTAATTCTAAAATCGCATTGATAACATTCTCGGCACTAATTTGTATTTGAACAATGTCAGCATCAAGCATATAGCAAGGGGAAGTCACCAATTTATTCTCTTTATCAATTACGATTTCAGTTTGGTTGGTTGCTGTGTGTACTCCCTTCATTTCTGATATTGAGTTGGCTGTCTTTTTTGAATTTCCAATAGTTACATTGGCGCCTTTGATAACTTTGGCTAATAAAACCGGTGCTATGCATAACGCTCCTATGGGTTTATGGCTTTGATGCATCTGGTTAATTGCGTCCTCAACCGAATCAACCACATCGCAATCAGCTCCCCGAAAAGCAAAGTTGCTTAGATTTTTGGCAGCACCAAATCCGCCTGGAAAAATTAAAGCATCAAAATCGGAGGATTGGAATTCTTCTAAAGGAATGATTTTTCCTCTGGCTATACGAGCCGATTCTGTAAATACGTTTCGTTTCTCTTCCGACTCCGTTCCTGTAAGATGGTTGACGACATGATATTGATTCATATCAGGTGCAAATAAGGTGTATTCTCCGCCCAGCTTTTTTATCGCATAAAGCGTCATCACAGCTTCTTGAATTTCGGTACCATCAAAAACACCACAACCTGAGAGCACAACAGCAAATTTTTTATTCATTTCTTAATTTTGGTTTTCATGAAACATTCAGTTTTCAAATATAATAAAATTTCAATTACATGAAGTTATTATTCTGATCATACTCTTCAAAGATTTTCACGTAAAATCCAGAAAACTTCATTAAGGCTCTTATTCTGATTTTGTTGTAATTATCTTTGTTTTTATTTTCATCTACAACTGCCCCACAATAAACCGATCATTCCCAAACAAATCTTGAATACATTGGGCATGAATGAATTTATGAACATACAGTAATTCAATCATTTCGTTGCCCAGAGCTTCATTGATTTCAAAATATACAAATCCTCCCTTCCGAAGGTGCTTTATAGCAAATTTTAGTATCGAATCGTAAAACTTCAGCGGATTTCTATCTTCAACAAAAAGTGCAATATGGGGTTCATGATTCAGAACATTGCCATGCATCAAACTTTTCTCCGAAATTTTTACGTATGGGGGATTGCTTACTATGATGTCAAATTTTTCATTTAGCTGAATTTCGTCCTCAAGAATATCCTGACAATAAAATTGAATATTCATATTGTGATTCATGGCATTTTTTTGGGCTACTTTCAATGCTTCTTCTGAAATATCTATGGCAAAAAGAGTTGAACCCTCAAGATGTTTTGCGAGCGAAATGGCTATGCATCCGCTACCTGTGCCAATGTCCATTATTTGTAGTTTTTGGCTTTTGTGGTTCTGAATAATCAAATTCACTAACTCTTCCGTTTCAGGTCTTGGTATTAGAACACTTGGGTCAACAAAAAATTGAAGTCCATAAAAATCTGATATACCTTTAACATATTGAATTGGTTCAAGGTTTGCCAACTTCAAGAGTGCAATGTTAAATTTATTTACTAGATCAATATTCGGCGCTAAATCAAGCGAAACCATTGCTTTTGATTTTTCTAACCCAAAGATAAATTCAACAAGCTCAAAAAACAAACTTTCTATTTCCTTATTTGGGTAGAATGTTTCCAGCCTTGTTTTAAATCGTATTTTTAATTCAAACAGATTCATGGCATTATTTTATTGTGTTTCCAATTGCAATCAAAACAACACCCAGTATGATGGCAATTAGTACAAAGGCTTTTGATTTCAAATTTTTTTCCTTAAAAATCAATGCGCCAAAAGAGAAAGATACGACAACATTGCTTCTGCGGATTATGGAAACCAAAGCAATAAGTGCGCCGGGCAATGATAAGGCGTAAAAATAAACAAAATCAGTTATAGTCAGCGTAATTCCAATGAGGGGAATAGTCCATTTCCAAACAAAAGGCGTTAATTTTTTGCGCATAGGAAGCCACAGAACAAGGAACACAACCAAATAAATAATCGCTAGATAAACTGAAAACCAAGCCTGCATGGCAATTCGTGAATAATGACTCACAAGGTATTTGTCGAATAGTGCGGCGCAACTACCCAGTAAAGTGCCAATGAAAACGAATAGAACCCAACGATTCGTTTTGAAAATGATGCCTTCTTTTTTTCCTGCAAGCGAAAACAAATAGTAGCAAATAAAGATGAGAATCATACCAAGCCATTGCAAAAGGTTCATCCTTTCGCCCAGTATGGTTATGGCTCCAATCAGAGTCCACAAAGGAGCAGAAGCTCTTATGGGGGAGGCTATGGTTATGGGTAAATTTTTAAATGCATAATAGATAAAAAACCACGACAGTCCAACAATCAGCGATTTTAGGAAAAACAACAAATGCTCATGCAGCCCAATGGCGGGTATATAGAAGAATGACTGGCTATTCGCACATGAAAAAGATGAATAAATAAGCGAAGGGAGAAATATGCATGCTCCTGTAAGAGTAGAAATCAACAAAACAGGTACGACCGCATTCTGATTGACAGAATGTTTCTTTATAATATCGTAAATCCCCAATAGTACTGAAGATATAGCAGCAAAAAGCACCCACATACCCGTTTTTTTTAAGGCTGCAAAGCAAAGAATTTATTTCTGGAAAAGAAAATATAATTTAGTGTTTAAATGGGGCAGGCATTCGATAACTTAATAACAAAAGCTGATGGCGATAACTCCAATATGTTTTCCATTGCTTTGGTCATAGCTTGCATGACTGTTTTGTACTCTCCAGACAGGTAACTGCTCATTTTACCTGTTTCAAAGAGTATATCTTTTGTTTGTTCCATTTGCTCAACAAATAATTCAATGGGTTTATTGAATTTTTCTTCCAAGGGATATAAGCTTATTTCTACAGAAATTTCCATCTTATTTTGTTTTTTGTACAATACCAAGCATAAATGCGGGTTCTACTGTAAATTGTTCCGGTTTTCCGTCCAGTAATTCAAGTTCTTGGGATAAATAAACGCCAAAATCGATTTCTGCTTTGCCGAATACTTCTAATTTCTCTTTAAATTCCTGAGGTTTATAAAGTTTAGCTTTTCTAAATGTTTCGTCATGCTCTTTGTTTTTCCCTATTTCTGATAATGAGTTCAGGCAGGCAAGAATCAACCACCCCTGCGGTTTTAATACCCTGTATATTTCAAGTAAAACCTGCTCCGAATCATGCACAAATTCCAGCATAGTGATAGAAGCAATCACCGAAAAACTTTCTGTATCAAAAGGAATATTTTGGGAATCAAATTTTACAAATTCTGCTTGCAAATGCTTTTTGCGGGCTACGGAAAGCATTGCTTCAGAAATATCAGAAGCTGTAAGCTTAAATCCTTGTTCAACGAAAAATTCAGTCCAGTAGCCTGTTCCACAACCAAGTTCAAGCATTGGCTTGCGAGGTATTTTGATTAAATGCTTTTGCAGCAAATTTTTTTCTATGCGATCAACTTTCTGTCCAAACTCGCTCAGGTAATACTGATCGTAAGATTCAGCGATTTCTTCATTCAAAAATACATTCATTCTTCAATATTTTAGGCAAAGATAAATCAAAAAATGATGCGATTTAAAATTGCTATATAATTGCATTCGGTGATTTGAATATTTGAAAACTTTAGGAAAAGTCTTCATTCAAGATAATCATTTGTCTAAACAAATAAAAAGACTCTTTTTATTAAACCAAAACAATTTTATAACAAAAAAGCGAATTTTTATAAGCATTATCTTTTTCACCTTAAATATTAAGTACAAATATAATAAGATTGTTGAAAAATTGATGAAAAATATTCAAATTAAAACACTCTTTTAGCATTTTTAATTTAAATTCGCCAACAAAAAACCATTCCTCATCTTTGGACACTAAAAGTGCTGATTTTTATCTAATTAATTTAACAATATGAAACATTACACAATTGCATTAACGACTATATTATTCTTTTGCTTTTTGTTTTACGCAAATGGCCAGAACAATGGAAATTCCAATACTTTGCGCAAAAGCAAATACCCCAAAAGTAAATTGATCAAAACATTTGAATGGACTGGCGAACCACAGAAATATCAGGGAACGAATTCTGATATGCACTGGTTTACATGGGGAATCGATGATGCTATCTACATTGCTGATGATGATGGTAAAAATTTTCAAGGTATTGAAAATTATGCACATATTTTAAAGATTACTGGCACACCACCCAACCATAAAGTAGAAACAGTCACTGATTTCGAAAATTACGATTTCAGAGCAATGATTCCTAATAAATTGTTGCGCAGGTATGTAAACGGTATTTTAGCTGTGGACTCAATTTTATATGTCTGTTTATATGACTACGACTGGAATATACCCGGAAAAGTTTATAATTACGATGACATTTATAAACGAATCAAAGAGTATAACCCTTGGCATGATTTAGATTCACTGACTGGAACCAATTTAGGATTTATTGACAGCTATTCAAAAAATGCAGGAATAGCAGGAATAATCAAATCAAAGGACATGGGAAAAACCTGGGAAAACATACCTGGCTCCCATACACCGCAGTTTTTAGGTCCTAATTTTGCTGGCATGAGTTTCATTACATGGGGACCAGGATATACAAACGTGCCAAAAGAATTTGGAGATTATGTTTATGGTATTTCGAACAATGGAAGTTGGGAAACCGGTGACCATGTTTATATGGCAAGAGTTCACCGCGACAGCATTATTGTCAGAAAAGCATGGCAGTTTTTTAATGGAATGAAATTAAACAAACCTCAATGGACAGTGACTGAAGAAAATGCCAAGCCTATTTTCTCCGATAGTTTGCATGTCGGACATCCCACTATGACCTATAACAAGAATTTAAAACGCTATATATTGACGATTTACAGCGATACAGTTCCGCACAAAGAAAATGCAAGCATACAAGAAAGAAATCAATGGGATTTTGGCTCAGAATTGCAATTATATGAAAGTGCCACTCCGTTTGGGCCTTGGAGTATATTTTATAACGAAAAACCATGGGGCGGCAAATTACATTCTTGTTATTTAGGTCAAATTCCTGCAAAGTGGTTTTCACCTGATGGACTTTCCGGTTATATGATGTTTGCAGGAGACTACGTGAATCGTGCGGGTGAATATTATGGACTAATGATTCAGCCATTTAAAATTGTTTTGAATAAAAATTAACCACTAACCTTCAATCAAGGTACTTAACTGAAGATAGAATGCTGGAGCGAATTTTGAAGATAAAGGATCACTTATAATCTTTATTTTTTTGTTAAAAGAGCAGAAAATATTTAGGAATTATTGAATTAGGGATCAAGGTCATTCCGAACAACAACAGCTATGTTTGCAATTAAACTTTGGTGATTGGTTGATATTTAAACAAAGCTTCAGGAGTTCATAAACATTAATAATCAATATATTAACAAACATAGATGGCAGCTTAGTTGCGAAATCTAATATTCTTATAACATTTTGTCGGTCAATAGTGTTTCAAAATAATCTTTTAAGCTGTATTCAATCCACCGTGATTTTTTATACCTTTGTTATTTCGTTTAGGTTTCACCAAATTTTTGATAATACGCTTATTGGTAGTTACTTTGCTGTTTCTACTCATAAACGATTTGATTATGCTGATGGATGATATTTGCATATAGTTCTGTTTTTCTGGTTAATACTTACAAATTAATGATATTTCTCAAACAATCATTAGATTGCATCAAAAGCGTTCTTCTGATTTTCCGGGACGAAAATATTAAAGCACGGTTCAATACATATTTGACGATCTGTTTTAAGTTAAGGTTCAATAAATTAATTATATAACAATGATTATGACTCGAAAATTAATTGTTTGCTTCGTAGCGTTTATTTGTATAAGCGCTTCATTGTGGTCACAAACTAAATCCAATGCAGAGAAGATGGGCTATGCCCGTACTGGCAAGTACTGGGGGCCAAAAACATTTTACAGCTTTGCACCCGGAACTCCTAACAATAAAATGGCCAATAACAAAGAATCGGCCATGCGCGATCTGACAGGAATCTCTGAAACAGATTTTTTTACTGAAATTAAAAAACAAGGGTTTACTGAAGTTCCGAAAAAAGAAGTAAAAGTATGGTTTAATGAAAATAAAAGCAAAGACAAGAAATTTTATTACTCACCCGACAAAAGCTATATTCTTTCACCGGGCATCGTGAGCTTGAGCAGAAGTGTTGATCCCGCAACAGGATTTGGTGCTCGTGCTTCAGCCGACGTAATGCGATATGTGCTTATACCAGCTCAAGACAGCCTAAAAGTAATCGAGGCAATATGGCAGTTTTTACGCGACTTAAACGAAATGAAAGTAATTATGTCGAGTTTTGCAAGTACTTTTTCCAAAGCCAACCCCAAAGCCTTTCCGATAGAACAAGCTGGAGCATCGGGATGGACTTCGTTGCGAGCCGGCTCATTCGTTTTGAGACAAGTTGATGGAAAATTGACAGGCAACTGGGAACGCATCGAAGATATAGTTCGGAGAACGATTGGTAAACCCAAGTTTAACCTGCATGTGCTCGGCACTGAGATAGATTTTGGTTATAGTTTGCGTGTAAACCTTAAAAAGGAAGGATACGTATTATGCTATAATGCAGTGGCAATTCCTATGCGCGATTTAGAACCAGCAAACAATTGGACAGATGAACATAAAAAATTGGTGGAGGAATATAATTTGGGTCTAAAGGGAGACAAGGAGGCAGTAAACGTATATAAAAAAGCACCAATGCCACCTGTCTTGGAAGATTTAAATAAGTTGTTGCACATTAAATAAGCCTTGGTTCATGGTTTTAAATTCTATTATGTTGCATTTGCCAAAAATTTTTTACAAACCTGCAATCATAGCACTCTTCATTAGATCATGCATTTATGCAAGGCTAATGATGGCTAATCATGGATGAATTGTTCCGAAATCATTGCCCCGCCATAAATGGCAGGGCAATTGAATTTGCTCAAAACATGGCATTCATCATTAGGCCATGTATTTATGTTGGGAATGACTTAGGCGTGTTTCATCGCTTCAACTTTTACTTCATGATTATCGCAAACTCTTCCCGATGGATCCGTATTTTTTTGCCATTTTGGAATCCACTTCAAAACAGATTGTATGGCCGATGGATGTGGGAAATGTTTTTCGAAGATTGATCTGTAATAAAATGCTTCCTTTGTGTCGGGTGTATTGTGTGGAAACTTTTCGAAACGGGTTTCGAATTCGGCATCGCTCACAGCATTATTGGTATGCGAAATGATTCCATCTATCCAGTTATAGCCAACGCCATCTCCAAATTGTTCTTTTTGTCGCCACAAAATTTTATCGGGGATGTAGGGATTTTCTTTGTCGTCAAATGCTTTTCGGAGTATGTACTTTTCGATTTTACCATTAGCCTTGTCGGGACGCTTATCGTAAGCTGAAATTTGCATAGCCACGTCAAGAAAATATCGGTCGAGGAAGGGTACACGAGCTTCAAGTCCATGCGCCATCGTTGATTTGTCAGCTCTCAGACAGTCGGCAGTATGGAGTAAACCTACTCTGCGTACGGTTTCTCTGTGAAACTCCTCAAAAGACGGTGCGTTATGAAAATAAAGGTATCCACCAAAAATCTCGTCGGAACCTTCGCCCGAAAGAACTACTTTGATGCCCTTATCCGTAATGGCTTTGGATAAAAAATACATGGGGGTACTGGCTCTGATTGTCGTAACATCATAAGTTTCGAGATGCCAAATGATTTTTTCTATGGCTTTGATCCCTTCTTCTACCGAAAAATAAACTTCATGATGATTCGTACCAATATATTCTGCAACTTCCCTTGCGAAAACCAAATCTGGAGCTTGTGCGTTTAATCCCACAGAAAAAGAATGCAGTTCAGCGCTTCCGTTCAAAAGTCTTTTTGTTATAGCAGAGATCAAACTGGAATCTAATCCACCCGACAGTAGCACACCAAGAGGCACATCACTCATCAGTCTTTTTCTTGTTGATTCGATCAATGCTTCTTTCAGTTTTTTATAGTCCACCCTTTCCGTTTTCATGAAGGGGTCATGGTATTTGGGATTGTACCATTTTCTGAATCCTGTTTCGGGCGAATAATAATATCCGGGAGGAAATTGATCAAAAAAGATACATTGGTCTGCCATAGTTTTCATTTCGGAAGAAAACCAAATGTTGCCCTCTTCATCTTTTCCATAATAAAACGGTTTAACGCCGATAGGATCCCTTCCTGCTACAAATCTGTCACCATCTATAACGATGAAAGAAAAGTCACCATCCAGATGATTGCAAAAGTCATATCCAAACTTTTCATAAAGTGCCACAATTACTTCACTATCACAAGTTGTGTGAAAAGGATAATCAGCCAAAAGAGTATTTCTAAGATAATTGTGATTATAGATTTCGCCATTGTGAGCTACATAAGCGCTTGTAGTACCTTTAATCGGTTGACGCCCGGTTGTCAGGTCAATGATAGAAAGTCGCTCGTGTGTAATGACCGAACCTGTTGGATCTACATAGATACCACTTTCATCAGGTCCCCGGTGGCTCATACGCTTCGACAATGTTCCAATTTTGGCGCTTTCCGGTTTTCCAATTACTGCTAAAATTCCACACATAATGTATAAAAGTTAAAAAGTGTAATTATTTGTTGATTTTTTGTGTTAATTTGTAATTTTTCCTTTGCTGATTGTATAAAACTGTTTATATTTACATCGATGAATTTGATTCACATTTCTTTGATAATTATCTCATTTATTTGCATTTTCAAAATAATTATGAAGAAATATTGAAATAACAAATTATCATTTAATGCCTGACAAAATTATAAAATTGTAATCAAAATTCAAATATTTTATTACAAATTTTAAGTAATCGATTAAAAATTATATTTTTGTTATATTTAGCAAATTTAGCTTATAATTTGAAACATTTACCCTACTATTATGAATGAAAACTTACAAATTGATAGTTTAGATAAAAAAATACTACAATTGATTACGAAAAACGCAAGAATCCCGTTTTTAGAGGTTGCCAGAGAGTGTAATGTATCGGGAGCTGCCATTCATCAAAGAATTCAGAAATTAGTCAATATTGGAATTATTTCAGGCTCTGAATTCATTCTCGATCCTATAAAACTGGGTTATAATACTTGCGCCTTCATCGGTATTTTTCTTGAAAAAGCTAACCTTTACCATGAAGTTGTCAAAGAACTTGGAACCATACTCGAAATTGTAGAATGCCACTATACAACAGGCAATTATGCCATTTTCATCAAGATTCTGGCTAAAACAAATGAACACCTCAGAACCCTGATTGCCGACAGAATTCAGTCCATTCATGGTGTATCAAGCACCGAAACCTTTATTTCACTGGAAGAAAGAATAAAAAGGCAGGTTCCTATATTGTAAGAGCTTGACTTGAAACAAAAATTTACTTTCAAATTACTTCATAGATGCAAGAAAATGAACACATAGGATTTTTTGATTGTCCGCTATGTTCCCAAATTCAGGATACTGAACTTGCTTTGGCAAAAGTGGGGTCTGATAGCGAGAATACTTACTTGCCCCTTGAAATTAAGAAACTACAGCGATTCAAAAGAAATGAGCAGGATGTGGCTGACAGCCCAAAAGTTCTTCAATGTCCGCATTGCTATACCTTTTATTTATATCAATCTTCCTATGAATACCTGATCAATGGCAGCGAAGTGGAAGAAAGCCTGAAAAGATTGACACCGACAGAGTCAGTAGAATATATTCTACCTGTGGAATATGAAGCAAGAATCCGCTATTTTCATTCTTATCTCACAGATCCTGATGAGAGAAAGAAAAGCTATTCCCTCTGTTGCATGTGTTTTCATTATTTGTATTCGGATCAAATCAGCAAAATCATATCTTTGCTAGAACAGCAGGATTCCACTTGCCTTCATGCCATTGTTAATGCCTTATACAAAGCACCAATAGAACTTCTCAATTCTAACAAAGAACCATGGTTACCCCTAATTAGGAAGCAAATCTTGGCTTCCAAAGGCATCCTTCGTGAAAAGTTTTTCCATTTATACACAAGAATAAAAAACGAGCAAAGTTTCACCTTGTGTTACTACAAAAAGAGCCACATTTTTGGAAAGGCTGTGAAAGAGGGAAATTCAATTCTCATGCTTTTGGAAGCGAAGCTTTTTCAAGGGCAGGAGTTTGATTCTATGGAACTGCTTTTTCCTGAAACTTATTCTGATGAAGAAAAAAAAACATTCACTTTTAATCAGAATTGCTTATGTGATTGTGGTTTTATGTGGACTATTCCGGTCAAAATGGTTGTGGGAGCAAAAGAAATGACTTCAAATTTGGAATGCACTTTAGAATTGGGGATTCCAGCGCCCCATGGCGGCATTTCTTATGAAAAACTTAAACTAATTTTAAAATCGGGTTACTTAAAACCGATTGAAACAAAATTGAAAAGTGAGCATTTTTCTGAAGCCCTATATGAAATTCAGCAAAAATTAGGTTCAAAAGCCTATCTTCGAATTTGTTATTTCTGTCAATATAGTGATTATCATGTTGCAGGCGGATCGCTTTGGGGTAGCATGTACTGTTTTCGAAATCAGAAACAGGATTATTTGCAAGCAATAACAAAAGAAGAATACATAAATGTTTTGAGAAATTGTAATGCAAGAACTTATGAAACAGATCTGTGCCCGGAATTTCTTTTAAGAGAAAAACCATGAAGCATTATAATTGATTCAAGTAAAAAAGGGGATAAACGTTTTAAGATCATTCCTAAATGTTTGGTCTAATGATATGTGCTTTGATTTGGGTTTTGATTTACGGAACAACTGAATCAGCGCAAACTATTATTTTTCATTTTTTCTAAAATATGTTTACAAACTTGCAATCAAGGCACGGGAGCGGGCTAGCGAAGATAACTGATCGCATAATTCCTTGTTGGCCGAAATAATTGACAGATCTATGCATCGTGTGTTTACATAATACGAAGGTACATTATTAAAAAACAATGATTTCAGAAAGAAACAAAGCGATCTGTCTGTTATTTTGGACAATTCTGAAAAACCCATGCTCTTATTATATTCTTGAATTTTTGGTTCTTTTGTTTCAAGCCAAAAGGACTGAGAAAATAAGATCTAAAAAATGAAAAATGTTGAATAGTCATTAAGTTATTGAGCATTTTTTTTTACACTACATTTTGTTCCGATCCTGTACCGGAAAAATATAGCATAAAAATGATTAACTCGTTTTTGTCCCGTTTTTTTTAAGGAATCTTTGTAATGTTTTGAGTATATTTACATTACAAGAAAAAAGTCGGGGCAGCAGGATTGAAACTTTATGCTTTTTTGAAAAAACAGAATTGATTATCAACGGTTTATATTTACGAAAATTCTATTTTTATTACAATTTTGTTGCAGCAAAATGCTGTTAAAAGCCACCCCGACTGGGCTAATCCAATTTTTTTTTGTCTCCATTTTTCATCAATTTTAAATTTTTGCTTTCTTTCATCAATTCTATTATTTGATCTTTTAACTCCAATTCTCTTTTCATACCTGAGATTATTTCTTTTAATTTTTCATTTTCATTTTCCAATATAGAAATTTCATGCTTTGCATCAGATATATTTATGCTTCCATGGTTTTTCCCATTCAGATTTATTGTACCATTTTGAATGATTCCAAACTTATCTTCGCTAAAGAAATATCCAATTGGTACCTCTAATACCTTTGCAATCCTTTCTATCATGTCAATATCAACTTTCGATCTATTATTGAAGATATTAAGCAATGTCGGTTTAGATATTCCTATTTTATCACAAAACTCCTGCTGTGTAAATTTTTTTTCAGCAAGTAATCCTTTTATTTTTAATACTTTATCCAATGAATGAAAAATATTTACAAAAATAAATGCAAATTATATACACAATAATAATTAAATTCTTTACATTTGTTGTGTAATAACATGTATAATTTACATAACATAATAACAATTAACATGAACAAAGATACCACAATTGAATCAAAAAACCAAACCCGTTGTGATATAACATTTGAAAATTGCTTTTCAAATGTATATCAGAAACTTGACAGGTTTGGAGAAAAAAACCAGTTGCATCTGATTATTGCAGAGCAAGCAAAGCCATTTGAGCCTACAACCATAAGGGCTTATTGTAGTGATCCACGCCGAATCCCTGAAAAGAACCGAAAATTCTTTTACCCACTCATGGCAGAATGTATTTACCATCATGTTCAGGAAAGAATTTCGGTGCAACGTGCATTTTGCGATGAAATAGAAAAAGAAGTTGAAAACCTTAAAAAAATCATGTCATGAAACCACAAGAACAACGTCAATGCGAAATTTGCCACAAGGTCCAGGGCTTTAAAACAATGTCTGGAAAATACGTGTGCCGAAAATGCTTTCCAATTTATTTGGCTACTCTATCCACGATTGCAGGAGCTCTGTTGGGTTTAATCTATTTGATCTCTTAGGCAATGGATATACATAAAAAAATCAAAGAACTGGTAAAAATCAGAAATACTACCATAAGTGGTTTATGCCAAAAAATTGGAATGACTGAAAGTGGATTCAATTTTTCCATGAAAAACAATACCTTGAAAATAGAAACCTTGCAAAAGATTGCAGAGGTTTTAGAAATGCCGGTTTGTTGTTTTTTTGAAGATGGAGAAACTGATATATCTCAATCAATGCAAAAGAATGAGATAGAGATACTAAAGAAAATAAGAGGACAATTGGAGGCCTTGTTAATTATATATATGACATATTGGGATCGTCATAAAAACCAGGAGGTCAAAAATGGATAAAGCAAAAAGAAGCTGGTTCCAGGCTCTTATCTCAATTGTAAAAGTAAGGCACCACGAACCTAAAAGCGCAAAAAGCGACAAAGCAAAACACTACCTTGAAATGTATAAGTCTGGAGACAGATCAAAAGAATTGCAGGATAAAATAAGGAATCTGAATAAATAAAAAAAGTCAGGCGGCAACCTGACTTTGATCGAATTGATTGATAGGAGTCAAATAGGAAACTCCGCTGCAAATATATGAATTTTAGTTTAATAATCAAATAGGAAAAATAGCATGGAAATAGTAAAATTTATTTATCAGGATTCAGAAATTGAATTCGAAGTAGCAAATGAGAATGTAAAGGTCAATGCTACTGAAATGGCTAAGATTTTCAATAAATATCCAAAGGATTTTTTGATATTAGATAGTACAAAAGCATTCATAATTTCATGCTTAAAAAAGGAGAATTCTCCTTTTTTAAATATCGTAAATGAAGATGATTTATATACTTCGAATCAAAAAACAGGTACATGGATGCATCGAATTTTAGCTTTAAAATTTGCTGCATGGTTGAATCCAGATTTTGAATTGTGGGTTTATTATACAATAGATAAATTAATCAATTCTCATTTCAGAGCGCAAAGGGAAGCCCTAATCGAAAAGCTTTCTGCAAAGCAAAAGAAAGAACTTAAGAAGCAAGAAATACTTACCAAGTATCCAGAATTAATAGAAATACAGGAATACTTTCAATTAGAACATTCTGAAAAAATTGCAGCGCAAAAAAGACTTTCTGCTATAAGGAATCAAGTAAAGCAAATGAAAATTGAGTTTAACTTTTAAAACTTCTATCATGGAATATTACTATCTACAAAGCAAAGAAGATGTCAATAAGCTATGCATTATAGACATGGATAAACGAACCATAAGGGAGTTTGACAAGAAAACCCAGAAACACACAACGGCAAAGGTACATGTAAGGGAGCTTCGATATATGATTGCTTGTGATCAATATTCTTTAATTACAAGGGACGCAATGGCTAAGTTTTGCGCACACTTATTGCCACCGCTGCAAACTTCGCTTTTTGTGCAGGCGCAAATAGAGTTTAATAATGATTATCATTGAACTTAAACTATTTAGAAATGAGTATAAAGAAAATAAAGCAATTCAATGATAAACAATTCATTGACGATGTTAAAATGGTAAGAGAAGTAATGATACTTTCACATAAATCAAATATTTTTCTTCATGTCTTAAAGAAAGAATTATTAAAAGAAGCTGAAACTGCTCGAATACATTATTATCTAACCGATGAGTTATTCTTAGTTAAACGAATGTCAATGGTTATTATATAATATGGAATCAATAGAACAATTATACACACAAAGCGAAAAGCGTAAAGCTTTTTACGATTCAGTAAAAGCAAAGATTCTTAAAATAAACAATGAAGCAATTATAGAAGACTTCATTGTAAGCGAAAAAGGCAGTATTCTTTGTGCTGTAAACTATCAGAAATGTACAAATAATGAAATATTCAGTATTCCATACTTTGAAACAACCTGGATAGATTTCGGTACAAAGACTGTTAATTATATTATACAGGCTTGTAAAGCGCAAAAATTCATTGAGTTTTAAATGAAATGAATATAGAATTCCCTGAAACTCCATACCTGCGAAATGTATTCGTAGTGTATGCAAAGCGGTTCACTACTGAACATGAATACATAGAAGGCATCTATACAACAAGAAAAGATGCCTTAAATGCCGCCGAAAATGAAGTAATGGATAGGGGTGGCAGTTATTCCTGTGCTGTGTATGAATGTGAATTAAATTCTTTAGAAATTATTAAAACTGTAATAAGTAAACGGCATGAATGAAGTTGTAGAAGCTAAAACAAAGATAAGTTATTATGAAGTAAGAATAACGAAGCTAAATGTCGTTAACTCCATAGATACAGATTGGGACGGTCAGCCAGTAAAAATGAGCTTTTTCAAAGAACATGAAAAAGGAATTGAAATTTGCTATTATCTGCCAAATGGATCTATTAACATGTATGAGAAAGGACAGAATAGAAAACTTGTACATTATACCCGAATAAGATATGATAAAGAGAATGAAGCAACAAAAGGGCATAAATATCATGCAGAATATGGTGCAAAAGTACAGTATTTCTATCCATTTGAAGTAATACAAGCATACAGAAATAAAACAGAAATCAATAATCTAATTGTAACTGAAGGCGAATTCAAAGCAGCAAAAGCATGCAAAGAAGGTTTAATGACAGTTGGTATTCAAGGAATTCATAGCTATAAAGATTCATTGACTTCGGAACTGCCACAGGATTTTATTAATCTTATAATAGAATGCAAGGTAAAAAACATCATACTGCTATTTGATGCAGACTGCAAATCGAGGTTAAATACAGAATCACTTCAAGCAGAGGGAAAGGATTTGGGAAATCGCCTAAGTTCATTCTATTCTGCTGTCAGAGGATTTCGAGAATTATGGAAGGCTGCTTGTTTGAATAATACAGATTTATATTTTTCAAGGATTTCTGAAAAATTTGAAGTAAATGCAAAAGGTATTGACGATCTGTTAATTGAAGAATATCCTGAGAAAATTATAAAAGATTTCATAAAGCTTGAAAAAGCAAAGATATTTTTTGAAACTTTCAATATTTCAGATAATTCTTTATGGAGACTGCAAAAATACTTCCTTCAGACCAGAGATAAAAAAGGAATGCCAGCAAATTTTTATGAGGAATATGCCGAACTTATTGGAGAAAAAGAATTTCTATTCAATGGTACTACCTACCAAATAAAGGACAATACTTTAATGGCAGTTTACCACCCGGCAACCGATAACTTTATAAGGGTAGGAACTTCTTACTTTTATCGTGGTTACAATATTCACATGGATAAGACTTGTAATACATTCAAAACAACAATGCTTCAGGAATGGGATAAAACTACAATAAAAGATGACTATGGTCATATTCATGGATTTATCCAGAGTATAAAAAAATATCCAAGTTTTTGCAATATACCGTCAAACAAAACAAATGATTATGAGCATGTCATCGAAGGCTGTTGGAACTTATACGAAAAACCAATCTATACACCCAAAGAAGGCAGTTGGATATATACTGAAAAAATGCTTAAACATATATTTGGCGATCAGTATGAAATGGGTATGGATTGGCTTCGATTGCTTCATAATAAGCCAGCGCAAAAACTACCAGCTATTGCGCTTGTTTCACATGAACAAAATACCGGAAAAAGTACACCGCTTTTTTGGTTAAATGAGATATACGGCAATAATACTGCCATGCTTGGCAATGAAGATTTTAATGAAAACTTTAATAGCCATTGGGTATCAAAACTATTGGTTTGCATTGATGAAGGCTTTATTGAGAAAAAACTTATCAAAGAAAGGCTAAAATCAATGATAACCAATACAGTAATCAATCTCAGGGCAATGAGAGAAAATAAAATAAAGATTGACTGCCATTTGCATTTCATGCTGACTTCGAATAATGAAGATAATTTCATTGCACTTGACGATCAGGATACAAGATTCTGGGTTATAAAGGTACCCGTTTTGACCGAAAGCGACCCGGATATGCTTACAAAATTAAAAGAAGAAATACCTGCTTTTCTTTATTATATCGAAAATACAGCCATTGAATATAAATGCAAAGACAGATTGTGGTTTGCTCCAAAGGATTTCAGAACAAAAGCAATGGATAAGGTTATCATGGCAACCAAATCAAAAACAGAAAAAACTATGATTGCCTGGGCTGAGGATGTTTTCAATATACTCAAAGACAATAATATGAATTATGATTATATTCATATTATTCCTTCTTATTTGGCAAAGGAATTGCAAAAATACGGATTGAAGCAATATGTAGTCATTGATGAAATTGTAAAGGTATTACGATACAGTTGGCATCTTGAAACACCAGACCGTAAAACAGTCCGGGTTAAATTCCCAATTATTGAAACAACGGGCGTTGTGGATACCGATTGGATACCCAATGAAGATGAAAACCCTGCAAATACAAAAATGGATATTGCTTTTCATTCCATACCCGGCCAACCTTATGTATTAGAATATGAACGTTTTTTAAAAATAAGTGGATATTAATTAAAATATGAGTAATGAAAAAGAATGTAAAAAAACGAATTAAAGCAACCGCAATCATAGGAACAGCATCATTATATATAGCAGGTTGCTTTTGGGCTGCAAAGAGTAGAAAAAAAGGAAAACACACTTTTGTTCAGAATAATAGCCCTAATATCATCTGGTTTAAACCAGATAATACTGTTAACGGATACATTGAGAATAAAGCATATCCATTGAATCCTTCAGAAAGTATAAATATTCCTGTTGATGGAATTTCTACAAAATACAAAAAAGGTATGGTTTTTAAAATTCCTGATGGTGGCATTGTTACAGTAAATTCAGATAATAGTATAAATTTGAATTACTGTTCAGTAGGATGGATCGTAAAACTTATCAGAAAAGCTGGCTGGATGGAAATGAATCAAGATAATTGGCAAGAACTAATGAATAAATCAAAATAATTAAATTATGAAAACATCACGTTTAATTTTCTGGATTCCATTTATATGGCTGATCATTGCATTGATCTTTGTATTAATTCCATGTTTTAAGTATGGATTTGATGTATTATTTAAAAGCTTACCTGCAAACTATCAAATGTCGGGTTGGTTTGCTATTTTACTTGTTGCCTATTTTCTAAGTTTAATTGCCATACCAGCATCTATTCTTATTATTATTTATTCCAAAATAAATAAAAAGAAGCTGGTGAAAATGGATATTATCATATTTATAATAGCTTCTATTTTATTTATTTATTTCACATGGTTTGACTTCTTTGATATTCTGAACAAATTCATTGATTGATCAATGTGACAAATTTTTATTTTTTTAATCAAACCACTAAAACCACAATTATGAGTAATGTAATTAAAAGTATCGAATTCAATAACCAAGTAATAGAATTCGAGATGGCCGGCAAATCAATCATGATTAACGCCACAAGTCTGAATAAAGTTTATCCAGATAAAAAAATGAATAACTTCTTAAGGTCAAATTCAACAAAAGATTTCACCTACGTGTTAAACAAAAAGTATGGTATAATGAAAAGTCAAGACGCTAATTTGCGTCTTGAAAATACCTTTTCAAATGATCAAGAAGATGAATCTGACTTAGACTACTACGATACAACTTCAGAGAATATTTTAAAAGTTGTACATGGAGGCAGAAACAATGGTACATGGATGCATGAAATACTTGCTTTGAAATTCGCTGCATGGTTAAATCCTGAATTTGAATTGTGGGTATATGAAAGTATTTGAAACATTCTTTATTCATTCATGGATAAATACAAAGAAGCTACATTGGAAAAACTCACATTAGAAAGGCAATTATTGGATAAAAGAGAGATTCTTCTTAAAACAAATCCCGATTTTGCTGAATACTACGAAATTGAACAAAGAATCAAAAACAGTTCAAGGCAAAGAAAGTAAACAATGAACAATTTCAATAACCAATTAAAGATAAACTTCTTTGATACAAAACAATAATAAATACATTTTCGGTACATAGCTCGTTGAAAAATGAAGAAATTTCGGCATAGGTATGTACAGAACGGTACACCCCTATACAAAACACCAAAAAAGAATTTTCAAATTAACCTTGTTTTTTCACAACAAATACCTTACTTTTGTATTCATAATGTGACAATATGAAATTAGAGTTTGAAGAAATAAAAGATTGGCAAGAATTTGAAGATATGATTGCTGAGTATTTTAGACTAATCAAATATGATGACAATAATGTAACGGAAGTGGTTGTTGAACCTACAGGAAATGGCTCTGATGGAGGACGAGATATTTTAGTTACATTTAATGCAAGTGATTCAATTCAATCTTTTAAAAGAAAGTGGATCATACAATGCAAGTTTCATACTGGTATCTTGAAAGAAAAAGAGATGGCTACGATAAATATACCAGGAAAAATCCATGAATACGGAGCTAATGGATTTTTACTCATTGTTAAAGACAGGGTTCATTCAAATATTTCGCAAATGTTTGAAAATTTTAGAAAGAATTGCAGATTATTTTATAATTACGATATTTGGAACGGTAATCAATTGAAATCAAGGATACAAGAAAAAGACAAGTTAATAATGCAATATTTCCCAAAATATTATAAGTTTACAAAGGATCAAGAAAAGCAATTGGAGGATGTAAAATGAAGGCATTTATATCATATTCATTAAATGACTCTGATCAATTCGTATTAACTATATTATCTCGTAGGTTAAAGGAAGAAGGATTCACTATCTGGTCTAATTATTCCAATCTCGACAACGCTTCACCCCAGATAAGTAAGTCTAACTTATTTATTGGAATAATAACAAAAAGTGGTAATTCAAATAAAAGAGTTTTTAATGAGTGGAAGGAAGCAATCAATATGCGGATTCCATCACTATTGTTAGTAGAAGACAATGTGAGAATTAAATCAGAACTATTAAAGAATAATAATGTTTTGCAGTTTAATCGCATAGATCCGAGTGAAGCGATAAATAATGTAAGGGATCGTATTGGAATATCACATCAGCAACAATTTAAACCAGTTGATAAAAAGGACACTGTTGCTTGGATCTTGGGAGGAACGGCTGCTTTAATCATTTTAGTTCTTTTATCCAAAGATTAAATCCCCACGATTGACATAACCAATTAAAGATCAATTTCTTTGATACAAAACAAGAAATTTACATTGCACAACCCAACGCCTTTCAAATGTTTCAACACCATCAGAAATTTCCAGAACAACTAAAATATCTCTGCCCTTGTTTTTTATAATAAAGTCATAATCATTCATTTGGTTATGACTTTTTTTATTTATTCCTACTTACAAAAGAACATAAAACAATTACATGACTGAATTACAGTAATATAAATATACCGAAATTTATAAAACATACAATATTCATCATAGTATCTAATTGTATTTCAAATGAAAATAATTTAATTCAAAGGAATTTGAAAAAAACATGCATTTTTTTTCAGGAAAGTATGCTTACAATGCTTACAATGCTTACAACGTTGATTATCTTTTTATTGCAAAGCCTTTATGCTTACAATGCTTACATTATGCTTACATTGTTCTTTTTCAATAAAATATAATATAAAATACCAAATATCCATTTTTGGCAACCGTATAAGTAACTGTAAATAAACATTGTAAGCATTGTAAGCATAATGTAAGCATGGTGCTTACACTTAATAAATTGATACAAAATTAATTGCAGACGTAAGCAAATGTAAGCATAAAAATGTTCCCGCGAAAAAATGCATTTTTTTTCAAAAAACGCTACAGCCATAGATGCATCTATTCTATAGCGG
>Ga0316607_1000065_pt1 | contig 40957 bp, 32 predicted proteins | sample MIS2016062E_MG_FD_207674 | JGI IMG/M metagenome (GOLD analysis project Ga0316607, IMG submission 207674) | Microbial mat bacterial communities from Middle Island sinkhole, Lake Huron, Michigan, United States - MIS.2016.062E | ecosystem: Environmental > Aquatic > Freshwater > Lake > Sediment...
GTTTAGACCGACAATTGACACAGATTCGGAAGGGAATGCCTGTGCCTTGCTCCATTTGTAAATCATCTCGCTTGCCACAATAGCGACAAACACTCAGATTCTCGATCTCATCGGCTCGCCAAAGCTGAGGCGAAAGCACAATTTCAAGCGAGCCGTTGATCGAGAGAATACCAACTTTGACACAAACGGCAGCGGGGAAAACCTCGACTACATGGGCAAAAAGATGAAGGGCATAAGAATAAACCTCATCACCGATTAGAATATCCCGCATCCGAGGATGTTGCCGAATTCGCATAAACTCTTTTTCTATAAGATTCTTTTGGAAGCAGGCAAAATCCCGCGCAGACGGTAAGGCTTTTTAGCCACCTTTAAGCACTGAAGTACCATTTAGCGCATTAAGTAGGTCGCTCACCGAGACTAAAATCATCAACCCCATCAAGGTTGCAAACCCAATCGCATGAACGATGGCTTCCTTTTCAGGCGGCACTTTCTTGCCTCCTCGTGCCCATTCAACCAGAGCAAACAAAATGTGGCTGCCATCCAAAGCGGGAATCGGCAGCAAATTGAGCAGGAACAGATTGAGGCTGAGGATGGCCATCCAGTTCCAAAAACCTACCATGCCACTGGTTTGTAAGACCTCGCCCGTGGCGCGGGCAATCCCAATCGGGCCAGCCACACCCCCTTGCGGCGGCGGATTCAGTTGAAAAAGGCCACCCACGAGATCAGTGATTCCTTTGATCATCCGTAAGAGTAATTCGCTTGTATGAGCCAGGCTGGCCACCAAAGCTACTGGGGGACTGGCGGGGACTAACTCATAATCGGGCAAATAGCCAAACCCAAACCCGACAGAATGCTGTTTGCCATCAGGTGTGGCCCAAACACTGGGCGTAATCTGCAAGGTTAGCTCAGTTTTTTCGCGGATAATCACGACAGGAATAGATTTGCCATTGTTTTGTTCGGCAACGCGCTTAAAAGATTCGATTTGGGATAATGGTTTTCCATTGATTTTGATTAGAAGATCGCCAGAGCGCAAACCAGCTTTGGCCGCAGGTGTCCCCGCAAAAATATCTTGCATGATCGCCTGCTTTAGCTGAGGAATTCCCGAAAGGCTAAAAATGAGAGCAAAGGTCACGAACGCGAGGACAAGGTTCATCAAAGGGCCCGCCGCCATAACGGGGATTTTGCGCCAGGGCTTGGCCGCCGCGAGGCTTCCAACGCCATAGACTGAGTCGTCTTCCCCTTTGAAACGCACAAAGCCCCCTAGTGGGAGCCAGTTGAGAGTGTATTTCACACCTTTGTGTTCAAACAGAACTTTGGCGCGCGGCGGATAGCCAATGCCAAACTCTTCAACTTGTATTCCAAGCAAAATGGCCGTAACAAAATGCCCTAATTCGTGAAAGAAAACTAAGATAACAAGCATTCCCAAAAAGGCTACCGTGGTAATGTACCAGGGAGTACTCGTGACTTGAGGCGCAGTTTGGGCCGCTAAGTTCAATTGATCAGCAAAAGGAGAGATTAAGCTGTGCATAGTATTGAGGTTTTCTACCCCTAGAGAGGGAAAGTTCTATGTTTCTAGGGGAAATTCTATGGTCTATCTAAAGTTAGTGATCTGGGCCACGGCTAAAGCCGTGGATTCCAAGGTCGAGAAGGAGGTTTAATCCTCCTTGGTAATGTGGCTCACAGCCACTAAAGCACCAGAAGACAAGCGACTAGCTAGAAGTCTACCTTCCATGGTTCTCATTGGCAATAGTTTGCCGTCGGCGCAATTGAGCGAATCGTGATATTTGCCCCCGCGTTTACAACAAACTCACTCAAGCCAACATCTGTTTTGGAATTACCCCAATCGTAAGTATATCCCAGGCGAGTCCAGGGATAACCTTGCTCACCATAAGATTTAGCCTTCAGATCATTGAACCATGTCTTATATTTTTCACTCAAAGTCACGAATTGGGAAGTGGGAAAATCTAGGCCAGCTTCATGATCCGTAATTTCGGGGTCGGGTGCGGGGCGGAAAAGATCAGCAGGCTTTGCCCAGATCTCTACAAATTTAGTTTTCCCATTAGCTGGGGGAAGCCCCATCAATTGTTCTAAGCGCAGCGTTAGATCAGGGTTTTGCGCTGCGTAGGCACGACAAAACGTTTTCACTTGCGGAAATACCGTTACCCACATTTCGCGGGTCAGCGTGATTGCTTTGCCAACCATTGCATCGTAGCCATCCCATGCCGTCCAGGTTACAAGCGATACCCGTGACGTTCCTGGCGAGCCATCCCAAACTAAAGCGGGATTCTCGGCGGTTATGGCCGTAAGATCCCGATTGATTTCGGCAGGTTCAGCAACCGCAGCATCTTTCACGGCATCAAGGTAGGCTTGCTTGAGATCCGTCGCCCGCGTTTGAGTAACATGCGCTGCTTCGGTCCCAACCTTTGGAATCCACAGCTTTTGCCCTACATGGATAACATTGGGATCCGTAATAGTCGTAAAACTACTATCTTCGGCTGTTTTCCTATTCGTTGCTTCAACTATCGTCGGCCAAGCATTTTTATTGCCCAGCATATTTTCGGCGATCTTAGACAGATTGTCGCCTTCCTGAACGATGTATGCTTGCCCTTCACCATTTGCCAACGCCGACAATGGATTTATATTGATCGAAATTGAGACCAAAAGCAGAACTATAATGCCTGAAAGCGAGGAATTCTTTTGCATCGTGGACCTCCGCAAGCTAATCGTAGATGAAGAAAAGAAGGGTCTGTTTTCTATGAATTCAGAAAGAAAATAGGAAAAGGCGCAAAATCTTGGCTCAAGCTACCATCTAAGATCGTGAACCTGATTATAGTTTACCTGATTAAGGCAGGGATGTCAACAGAAGAATGAGGTAATAGAGGGTAGGGGCGGTAAAAAGCATGCTATCTACGCGGTCAAGGAGGCCGCCGTGGCCGGGCATAAAGTTGCCCATATCTTTTAGGCCGAGCCGCCGTTTGATGATTGATTCAGCCAAGTCGCCCATTGGCCCCGCAATGCTGGCGGCTAAACCCAGCAAGGCTGCTGCGCCATAGCTTATTGGTAAGCCGAAGAGCGGGATGGCCAGCAAAGCTCCCGCAACCGAAGCTAAGGAACCTCCTGCGGCTCCTTCCCAGGTTTTTTTGGGGCTAATGAAGGGCGACATTTTATGGCGGCCCCAAGTTTTGCCCACTAAATAGGCCGTGGTGTCTTGGAACCAGGTAATTAAAAGGACTAAATAGACCCAGGCAGCGCCAGGCGGAATGTGCAGGGAAGCCAACCAGCTATCGTGCAAGGGCAACCGCAGGTTTCGCAGGAGAAGATAATGGCTCATCAGCCACCCAATGTAACAGGCTCCCGCAAAAGTAAGGGCCCAATTAGCAACGCCCGTTTCATGGTCAGCGTAAATTAGTTCTGTGCTGAGAGAGAAAAGAATCAGGAGACAGAGGGCTGCCCCTGTGAGATCAAAGGTGAGGCTTGCTTGCAGAGCGGCAGCCAAACAGAAGGTGGCTCCACTAGCCAAGCCGAGCCAAACTCTGGGCCGATGGCCAGCTTGTTGGAAGCCACTATAAAGTTCGATGAGGCAAGTGGTCACGGCTGCAATGGCCAGCAAGGTAAAGGGCCAAATTCCCCAGTAGGCTAATCCAACGACCAAGGGTAAAGGGATCAGAATGCTGCCCACCCGCTGGAAGAAGGAACTAGCTCTTTTCGGTGACTTTGCCGAAACGACGTTCACGCCGGCCATAATCCTTTATTGCCTGGAGCAATTGGTCGGGGCCAAAATCGGGCCAGAAAAGCGCCGTAGTCCAGTATTCACTATATGCCGTTTCCCAAATCAAAAAATTAGAGAGCCGACTTTCCCCACTCGTGCGAACGACCAAATCGGGGTCGGGAATGCCCCGCGTCGAAAGATGGTCAGCCAACAATTGTTCGGTTAAAGCGTCAGGCTTAATGCCTTCAACCAAGAGGGCCCGTACCGCATCCACCAAGTCTGACCGGCCTCCGTAGTTAAAGGCAATCGCCAGCGTCAGGCCTTTGTTGTTGCGCGTAAGCTCCAGGGCCGCCGTGATTTTGCGCCCTAAAGCTTCACTTACGCCCACTAAACTCCCAAGATGCCGAATTTTTACCCCTTCCTCATGCAAGGCGGTGGTCTCACGGTCTACAAATTCGCTAAGAATCCGCATCAAACCTTCAACTTCCGCCGAAGGGCGATGCCAATTTTCGGTAGAAAAAGCATAAAGCGTAAGATACCGCACCCCGCTAGAGGAACAGGCTTTCACAATGCTGCGGATGTTTTCGGTCCCAGCGCGGTGGCCAGCCAAACGGGGCAACCCCCGCTGTTTAGCCCAGCGCCCATTGCCATCCATGATTATGGCAACATGCTGAGGGATGCGCGGCCCGTTGAGGAGAACTTCCGCTGTCATAACGCATTCTTCCAGCAGCTGAATAAGAAAGAAGAACAAAGAAGATGAAAAGATTGCATGTTTCTGGTTGGTGGGCTAAAAGTGATCAGGAAGATTCTTTTTAGACCCCTAGACCCAAACAAAAATAGCACAAAATGTTTGGGGTTATCGCTTCAAAGCTCATAAAGGCAAACGAAGCTCAAAGAAAATTTCGCTGGCCTTTATTAAAAAGCCTGAAAAGATTAGGGGCAGGGCGCAAATCAACTTGCCTTGGCCTGCCAGGCCCTAGACTTCCATCACTTCGGCTTCTTTGCTCACGCCAATTTGCTCAACTTCTTTGATTGCGCGGTCTGTGAGTTCTTGTAAGCGCTCTTGGGCCCGCCGCAATTCATCTTCACTAATCAACTTTTCGTGTTCTAGCTCTCGTAATTCTTCGATGGCCTCGCGCCGATGATTACGGACAGATACGCGGACTTCCTCAACGCGGACGCGGACTTGTTTGACAAGTTCCTTCCGGCGGCTTTCCGTGAGGGCAGGCAAAACGAGCCGAATAACGCGCCCATCATCCTGGGGATTTAAGCCTAAATCAGATTGTTGAATCGCTCGCCCAATCGCTCGCAAAGTAGTGGCATCAAAAGGTTGAATCAAGAGCAACCGATTTTCGGGGACGCTTATGTTGGCCAGTTGGTAGAGCGGCAGCATTGAATCGTAGGCTTCAACCAGTAAATTTTCGACTAGCCCCGTGGAGGCCCGTCCCGTGCGAATCGTTGCCAAGCTATGGCGCAAAGCTTCTTGGGCCTTCTTCATCTGACTTTCGGCTAAATGTAAGACATCGTCAGTCATCGCTTATCCTTCTGCATTGCTCACCAGGGTTCCAAGTTTTTCCCCCCTCACAATTCGGGCAATTGTGCCCGCTTCCAAGGGATTAAAGACAATAATCGGAATGTTATTATCTTTGCAAAACGTGAGCGCGGTGCTATCCATCACGGTCAGCCCGCGCTGGAGCGCATCTTGGAAAGTCAGGCGGTCTAAGCGAGAGGCGGTGGGGTCCTGCCGAGGATCGGCAGTATAGACCCCATCAACGCCATTTTTAGCCATCAGGATAACTTCCGCGCCAATTTCGGCTGACCGCAACGCCGCCGCTGAATCGGTGGTAAAGTAGGGATTGCCCGTTCCAGCGGCTAAAATAATGACGCGCCCCTTTTCAAGGTGGCGAATCGCTCGGCGACGAATATAGGGTTCGGCGACCTCATCCATTTTAATGGCAGTCATCGCACGGGTGTAGACTCCCCGTCGCTCCAGCGCATCTTGCATCGCCAGCGCATTGATGATGGTCGCCAACATCCCCATATAATGCGATTGAGCAGCATCCATCCCCCGTGCAATGGCTTGCTCCCCGCGCCAAATGTTGCCGCCCCCAATGACAATGGCGACTTGAACTTGGCACTGCACAACCCCTTCGATCTCCTGGGCCAAAAAATCAAGCCGTTCCGCACTTACCTGCCCAATCTGGCCCGCCGCTAAAGATTCGCCGCTTAACTTGACCAACACACGCTGGAATTTTGGGGTGTGCATAATTTAAGTTCCCAATATCCTTTGCCCGCTGATGATCTGTCTAGGATCCTACTTCAAACCGCGTAAAGCGCCCAACCATAATGTTTTCGCCCAACTTGGCAATCCCCGCCTTGAGTTTTTCCTGAATCGTCTGAGTCGGGTCTTTGACAAAGGGCTGCGTCAATAAAACTTGCTCTTCGTAGAACTTTTCAGCCGATAAGCCACTCTCAGTGATCTTTTCGGGCGGAACATTCTCAATCGCAATGTAAGTTGGATTCGCAGCGGCAACGTGCAAAGCTAATTCCCGCGACAAGGCAATGAAATCCTCCGTGCGGGCTACGAAGTCAGTTTCACAATTGAGTTCGACCATTGCGGCCAACCGTGAACCAGGATGGACATAGATTTCGATGCGGCCCTCTTTTGCTTCCCGATCCTGCTTCTTCGCGGCGGCTTCAATCCCTTTGGCTCGGAGAAGCTCAATCGCTTGCTCCACACTGCCATTCGTTTGGGCCAGCACATCTTTGCATTCTTTGAAGCCCGCCCCAGTTCGTTCCCGCAAATCCTTAACCATTTGAGCTGTTATTGTCACAGAAAAAGGCGGCAAGAAACATTTGCATCTTAGCGAGCTAAAGCTCCGCTTGCCGCCGTCCTCCTTTTCTAAATCCTAAGCCGAAAGCCAATGGTGGTTTTTTAGCTGTCGCCAGGAAAAGCCACCAAACCACCACTTTTTATCTTGCTTGAAAGCTCTCGCGTTCGTGAAGCCCCTCAATTGCGGCATCAGCCATTTTGCTGGCTACCAGCCGAATGCTCCGAATCGCATCGTCGTTACAAGGAATCACATAATCTATGAGGTCAGGGTTACAATTGGTATCAACCATCGCCACAATGGGGATGCCGATTTTGCGGGCTTCGCGCACCGCAATATCTTCTTCGTGGGGGTCAACAATGAAGAGGGCCCCTGGAAGCCGTTCCATATTTTTGAGGCCTCCAAGAACATGGTTGAGTTTCTCAATCTCTTGCGAACGCTTGAGGCCTTCCGCTTTGGTGAAGCGGCCTAATTCGCCGCGATCTCGCTGGGCTTCCAAATCAAGCAGATAGCGCAGCCGTTTGCGAATCGTCGAGAAGTTGGTCAAAGTCCCGCCCAGCCACCGCTGCGTAATGTAATATTGATTTGATCGCGTAGCTTCCTCGACGATAACTTCTTGGGATTGCTTCTTTGTGCCCACAAAAAGAATCTTTTGCCCATGAGCAATCGTTGAGGCAATAAAGTTATAGGCTTCGGTTAGATCGCGGACCGTTCGTTGAAGGTCAATGATGTGGATTCCATTGCGAACCGTGAAAATGTACGGGCGCATCTTAGGATTCCATCGTTTGGTCTGGTGGCCAAAGTGGGCTCCAGCTTCTAACAAGTCTCGAATCGAGACAACACGGGTTGTACCATTTCCCATAGGGTTTAGACTGACTCCTTAGTTGATGTTTAAGCATCGCCGCCACTGCTCTCTTTTTCTTTGCGAGCCAAAACCAAGGTTTTGGGAGGGGGCAAAGAATCAAGCAGTGTGTGAAATTGGGCTACAGAATAACTTTGCCGCAGTATAGCATAGAACAGGAGCAGGGGCAAACGCCACCTACTCCTGTTTGAGAATTTCGGGCCTAAAGGCTAAAGCGCAGCTTTCAGCGCGGCTAAGGCCGCATCATAGTCTGGCTCTTCCACCGCTTTGGGCACATATTGCACATAGCGAAGCGTGCCCCCAGCATCAATCACGAAAACGGCTCGGCTTTCCAATCGAACTTCTTTGATCAACGTCCCGTAGGCTGTGCCAAAGCTTACATTCTGATAATCAGAGAGGACTTTGACATTCTCAGCTTTGTTGGCTCCACACCACCGTGCTTGGGCAAAGGGCAAGTCAACACTGATCGTTACGATCTGCACCTTGTCGCCCAAGGCCGCCGACTCTTTGTCGAACCGCGAGGTCTGAACTGCACAAACCCCAGTATCCAGCGAGGGTACAACACTAATTACCAGCGGTTTGCCCAACAAATCCTTGAGCGTCACTGGTTGGAGGTTGCCATCCACCACCGCAAAATCGGGCGCTGCTTGCCCCGCCTGCAATTCAGGCCCGACAAGCGTTACCATCGTGCCAACTAGGTCAAAGGCTTCTTTACGTTCAACCGCCATGGTTCTTTCCAAAAAGCTTTCAGGTAAACCTGGCGAGCAATTCGGAACCGCTCCTTTCTGGATTCTACAAGGACTAAGGTTACACTGGCCGCATTGTAACACAAAGATTCATTACGTTCAAATCCTTTCTCCTCCTCATCAAGATGCCTTTCTTCGCCCCTTCCTCGCTATTTAATCTATTTTAAGGGCAGCTATGGCGACTCTTTTGGGTTAGCCATGGCGACTCGTTTAGGATAGCCATGGCAACTCTTTTGGGGCAGCCATGGCAAGTATTCTGACTCGCTTCAGCTTGGTCGCTTGATCCGCTTCAGCTTGGTCGCTTGATATAGATCAAGAAAGTCGTCTGATATAGATCAAACAAGTCACCTGACATAATTCAAACAGATTGCTTAATCCAATTCAAAGAAGTACTCTGATCCGTTTCAAACAAGTACCTTGAGATAGGGTTGGCGACTATCCTTAGCTAGGTCTGACGAAGACCAAAAGTCAACAGTTTTAGCTGGTGGGCCACGGCTAAAGCCGTGGACTCCTCAAAGCTTAACTTGGGGCGGAGGAGACAGGCATCTTGACTGTCAATTTCCATCATCTTGACTGGCTACCAGCACAATCTGGTAGTTTGTGCTACTTTCGCTTGGCTTAGGCAAATTAAGACTACAAATCCAGGCCAATTGCCCTCAATGACCCCTTGAAATAGCCTGAAAGAAATGCTATAATAAAGTGGCTTTTTTGGTTGATTAGCATTAAGGATTCAACGAATCGGATCGCAGGAGGCTCTTTGGCAACTAACACTTCGTGGAACTGTCCGCCCGTGGCGGCCCAACGGCCCGCCGCAAAGACTTTGATTATCATTAAGGATTTCAGCAGACCGAACAGTTAGGAGGCTCAGAATGATGAGCAAAACAAGTCGGAACGGTACGCTCATGACGGAAAATCGCCCTGGCAAAAAGGCTAAAAATCGCCGGTCAAAAAATACATAGTATTTTTTGACCATTTTGATCTTAACAGCTCTCAGCTCAGTGGCTTCGCTCTTTCCGCCCCCCCTCGCCCTAGCCGCAGGTGGCGTTATCACCACCGTGGCGGGCACGGGCACAGCGGGCTCCACTGGTGACAGCGGATCCGCCACCAATGCCCAACTGAACAATCCTTACGGCGTGGCGGTAGACAGCAGCGGCAACCTCTACATCGCTGATACCCCCAACCAGCGCATTCGCAAGGTAGATGCCATAAGTAATATCATCAGCACCGTGGCGGGCACGGGCGTATATGGCTACGACGCTGCTCAAGAAGGCGGATTAGCCACCAGTGCCAAACTGAACTCTCCTAGAGGCGTGGCGGTAGACAAGGATGGCAACCTCTACATCGCTGATTCCTCCAACAATCGCATTCGTAAGGTGACGGTAAGCGACGGCAAGATCAGCACCGTGGCGGGCACGGGCACAGCGGGCTACCTCCTTAGTGAGGACAACGGACCCGCCACCAGTGCCCAACTGAACGGTCCTTTCAGCGTGGCGGTAGACAGCAGCGGCAACCTTTACATCGCTGATTCCTCCAACCAGCGCATTCGCAAGGTGGATACAAATGGTATCATCAGCACCGTGGCGGGCACGGGCACATCGGGCTACGACGCTGACGGCGGAGCCGCCACCAGTGCCAAACTGAGCTATCCTAGAGGCACGGCGGTAGACAGCAGCGGCAACCTCTTCATCGCTGATACCCAAAACAATCGCATTCGCAAGGTGACGGTAAGCGACGGCAAGATCAGCACCGTGGCGGGCACGGGCACAGTGGGCTACCTCGCTAGTGAGGACGGCGGAGCCGCCACCAGTGCCAAACTGAACAGTCCTAACGGCGTGGCGGTAGACAGCAGCGGCAACCTTTACATCGCTGATACCGGAAACGATCGCATTCGCAAGGTAGATGCCATAAGTAATATCATCAGCACCGTGGCGGGCACGGGCACACAGGGCTACCTCGCTAGTGAGGACGGCGGAGCCGCCACCAGTGCCAAACTGAACACTACTAGAGGCGTGGCGGTAGACAGCAGCGGCAACATTTACATCGCTGATTCCGGAAACAATCGCAGTCGCAAGGTGAGCGAGGCTACCCCGCCCACCGTCAGTTCCCTCACCCGTGCAACTAGCGCAGCCAACCCGACCAATGCCACAAGTGTTGATTTCACCGTTACCTTCAGTGAGAATGTCACGGGGGTGGCGACCAGCAGCTTTGAAGTGCGGTCAGGAGGAGCTACGGGGACGGTCAGTGCGGTTAGCGGCAGTGGCAAAAGCTACAACGTAACGGTCACTAACACCAGTGAGGGCTCCCTTGGCCTGGACGTGAAGTCTACGGGCACGGGGATCAAGGATTTGGCAGGCAATGCGCTGGCGAGTGGCTTCACGATAGGTGAGGCGTATACAATTGACAAGACTGCGCCTGAAACAACCCTCACGAGCAAACCGACAGACCCCTCTAACGTTGCTACGGACTCCTTTGAGTTCAGCAGCGCTGACACCACCGCAACCTTTGAGTGCAAATTGGATACGGGTGACTGGGCAGCTTGTCCTTCCCCCCATGCCTTGAGTAGCCTAGCTGACGGTTCGCATACCTTTGAAGTGCGGGCAAAGGATACTCTGGGCAACACAGATGCTACGCCCGAAAGCTACACCTGGGTGGTGGACACAACTGCCCCTGAGACAACCCTCACGAGCAAACCGACAGACCCCTCTAACGTTGCTACGGACTCCTTTGAGTTCAGCAGCGCTGATGCCCAAGCGACCTTTGAGTGCAAACTGGACAATGAAGCATTTGCGGTTTGTACAAGTTCACACGCCCTGAGCGGTCTGGCTGATGGGCCGCATACCTTTGAGGTACGGGCCGTTGACAAGGCAGGTAACAAGGATGCCGAACCTGCCAACTATACCTGGAGGGTAACGGCCCAAGCGACGGCGGATGCCAAGGCAACGGCGGATGCCCAAGCGACGGCGGATGCCAAGGCAACGGCGGATGCCCAAGCGACGGCGGATGCCAAGGCAACGGCGGATGCCCAAGCGACGGCGGATGCCCAGGCGACGGCGGATGCCCAGGCGACGGCGGATGCCCAGGCGACGGCAGCCGCTAACTTAACCGCCACGGCAGTCGCGCAGGCGGCGACGGCAGCAGCAGACTTAACCGCCACGGCAGTCGCGCAGGCGGCGACGGCAGCAGCAGCAGACTTAACCGCCACGGCAGTGTCCCAGGCGGCGACGGTAGCAGCCGCTAACTTAACCGCGACGGCAGTCGCGCAGGCGGCGACGGCAGCAGCAGCAGACTTAACCGCCACGGCAGTCGCCCAACCCACAGCGACTCCTGTCCCTGGACAACCCACAGCGACTCCCATCCCTGGGCAACCCACGGCGACTCCCATTCCTGGGCAGCCCACGGCGACTCCCATTCCTGGGCAGCCCACGGCGACTCCCGTCCCAGGGGAAGTAACGGCGACTCCCATCCCTGGGCAAGTGACGGCGACTCCCGTCCCTGGGCAAGTGACGGCGACTCCCGTCCCTGGGGAGCCAACGGCGACTCCCGTCCCTGGGCAAGTAACGGTCACGCTTGTCCCTGGGGAGCCAACGGTTACTCCTTCGGCAACCAACACGGCTACCGCAACGGATACGGCCACGCCTAATGCCGCCGAGTTGACCGCGGTAGCAGGGGGCGCAACTTTGACCCCTTCCAACACCCCAAAGGTTACACCTTCGGCAACCAACACGGCTACGCCTAATGCCGCTGAGTTGACCGCTGTGGCGGGGGGCGCGACCTTAACCCCTTCTAACACCCCAACTCGCACGGCTTCCCCAACCCGCACTGTTTCCCCAACTGCGACACCTAAAACTAGTGGGAAGCCTAAGCTCAACATTAGCATTCGGGGGCCGAAGCAAGTCGTGCCTGGGAAAGGGGCCTTCTTTATCTTGGCCTTTGTCAATGCGGGGGATGGGATTGCTTTCAAACCCCGCTTAATAATGGTCTTGCCCCTCTACACGCTCTTTGACTTGGCCAATAGCACTCCAGGTTGGGTGCTGCTCAAGACCGCCAGTACCCAGGCCGGCCAGCTTACGGCGGGTGAGACCTACGTCTTTGAGCCTGGTGATCTAAACGCCAGCCAGAGTGGGGAAGTGACCTTTGCGACCACGGTGCAAGCCGATGCACCCACAGGCACAACCTTGAATGCTGAGGTCAGCATTGGGGACAGCACCAGTACAGGAAGTACGGCGACGGCCAAGAGTAATACGGCAGTTGAAGTGGTTGACAAGTTCAGGAGCTATCTTCCCCTTATCACGCGGTAGCTTACTAGACCTTCTTTCCTGCCTAAGACGATGCAACCTTCACGGTTTTGCAAACTGTGAAGGTTGCATTCTTCGTATTTTTCTATCTAGCTCCCAGACCTCACAGGTCTTCGAGACCTGTGAGGTCTGGGTAGCTTTACTCCAAACGGTCCCTGAACGGCCCCTGAGCTTGCCTAAGGGCAACCAAGAGCCCCTATGAGACAGGAATGCTCTGTTGGACAATCTGGTCGAGGATGATCTGAGCAATTTGCGAAGCACCCTCTCGCGGGACAGCATCGGTCATCCGGGCTACGAAAGTCTGATATTCCTGGGGCTGGGCTAAGATTTGTAGCGCTTTGACCAACTCCGCAGTAGTCGGGCAATGGAAACCAAGCTGGCGTTGCGTAACAAAGGTGATGTTGCCCTCTTCCTGCTTCCCAATCGCCTCGGTGATGATCACAGGACGACGCAGGACCAACGCTTCCATCAACGTTCCTGGCCCCGCCTTCGTCACCACGACATCACTTGCGACCATCAGCGCTTCCATATTCTCCACAAAACCATAGAGTTTGGTCTGCGAACTGCGCGGATTAGCACTGAGTTTGGTCAATAGAGCTTTGTTGTTTCCCGTGACCACTAATGTCTGGGTGAGCGGGAAAGCTTGCTCCAGCGCAGCTACAACTTCTGCAATCTTTCCCGAACCTACACCCCCACTGGTGAGCAGAATGGTAAAACGGTCAGGGGCTAACCCTAAAGCTTGCCGAGCTTCGGCTTGCGAAGCTGTAAAGTGGGCAAACTTAGGATGCACGGGAAAGCCTGTTTGCCGCAATTTAGCGCTTGGGATACCCCATTGCGAAAGCAGATTGTAAGCTTCGCTGGTCGGGGCGATACAAAGGTCGACAGCAGGATAGGCCCAGGAACGGTGCAAGGAGACCAGATCCGTGACTACCGTTATGAGGTGAAGGTTCTCCAGCCCTGCCGCTTGCCGAGCTTCATGCACGAAGCGCTGGACTAAAGGGTGTGTAGCAACGATGAGATGAGGTTGCGCTTTGCGGAGCCGAGTGGCTAAGGTGGTACGGGCCCAAGAAGCGACGATTTTAGAGATAAATTCAACGCGCTGAGGGTCATTGGTCAAGGTAAAGGCCAGATTATAAAAGGGCAGGAGGCTGGTCGACAAAAGGCTATAAACTTGGGCTGCATCACGGGCAATGGGCAAACCCGTCGCCTGTAAGACATCGAGGATTTCATAGCTGATCGCGTCGCCCGCCAATTCCTGGAGGGCTGCGCCAATCGCTACCGCCGCACTCCGGTGGCCGCTACCTGTATCCGAGGCCGCAAAGAGAATATGAGTTGGAGTCATCGGCTTCTCTCTCTCGCGTGTTTCATCACCTTCTCCGCAATCTCAAAAGCAGCCCTGGGATGCGCGACGTTTTTAGCCTGTTTTCGCATATAATCCATCAGAAAAGGGGTTTGAAGAAGTCGTTTGGCTGTTGCGGCCACCGACTCAGCCATCCGCAATTGTTCGCCTGCGCCCGATACCACGACAAAATCAGCATTCCATTCTTCTTGGCCAGGGATGGGATCAATCACGATGATGGGTACATTGCGGGCCAAGATCTCGCTAATGATTAGCCCACCTGCTTTGGTAATCACGAGATCGCTGGCGGCAACTAAGTCATCGACGTAGGTTACGAAGCCTAAAACGCGCAGGGTCATGGTCGAGCTAGATTTCAAATCGGCTAAAGCTTGGCGCATGGACTCATTTCGCCCTGCGACGACTACTAATGTCCCATTTATCCCACTAACCAAGAGGTCTTTGACCATCATCCGCAAGCGTTCATTAGCTACACCGCCCCCAAAGAGCGTAATCACTTGGCCTTGGGCAGGCAAACCACGTCTTTGCCGAGACAGTGCAGGGTCTTTAGGCTCAGAAATAGTGGTATCAATCGGAATCCCGCTCACCCAAATGCGTTCTGGCGAGACACCCCGCTCAATTAGTTGCTCACGAGGCTTTTCGGCCCCAACAAAGTAACCATCAATATCAGTATATGTCCAAAAGGTATGAGCCCCGTAATCTGTCACAATACAGTAGATTGGGGGCATCAATTTAGCACTATGCTTGAGGCGGACTAAGAGTTCAACAGGGAGAAAATGCGTACAGATGATGATCTCTGGCAAAAAGTTCTTTAAGACATCTTTCAAATCATTTGTACCCACACTTTCCAAGACTTTCCGCAGATAATTCGTTACTTGAGCAAGGTCGGGGTCGCGGTAAGTCTGGGTATAGAAATAGCCCCAAACCAAAGGGGCATGGTCAGTCAGTTCCAAGTAGGAGCCAGCATAGGCTTTGCGAAAGATTTTAGGGGTATAATCTAGCACATCCTCGACGCGCACTTGCGCCGCAGGATAGCTTGCGAAAGCGGTAGAAAGCGCTTCCGCCGCCCGTTTATGGCCTGTCCCAACGGTAGCGTGAAGCAATAAGATTCGTGGCATAAAAACCCTCATAAGGGCGAGGCAGCAAGCTACCTGGCCCCGTAATAGCGTATCGAAAGATTGAAAATCGCGCTTCCAAAAGAGCGAAGGGGCTACGTTGCTAAATTATAACACTAACCACCTTGTATTCAGCAGAAGAGCGTGGTACAATCCGCTCAGTTTACCCTCCTGTGATACAGTGGGGTTTTAAGCAATTGAACTAAGTCTAAGCAATTTTAGCAGTAAAACTATGGCTGAATCATATCACAATCTCATCGGAGTCGTAACGAGTGGGTCTTTGCTTGAAGGCTTAACTGCTCGCCTTGATGCCCAAAGGAGCATTGAGGAGATTCGCGTCGGGCAGTTTGTCGTGATTCAGGGAGAGAAAAATAAGTTTTTCTCGCTGATTACTGATATTATCCTCGAAACCACGAACCAAACGATCTTAAAAGACCCACCAGTTGATGCTAGTTTCCTCTCTGAAATCTTAAAAGGGACAGCCACGTATGGCAAAATCACTTTGCAACCTCAGCTAATGTTGCCCAATGGGGATAGTCAAAGACTGCAACCTGTCAAAACGATTCCCTCTCACTTTGCTCATGTTTGCGAAGCAGAGAAAGATGATTTTCAAGATGTTTTCGCCACAGCGGGGAAGCTATTTTTTGAGATTGGGCGACCTTTAGATATGAATGTGCCTGTTCATATCAATTTAGAGCGCTTTGTGGAGCGCAGTAATGGGGTTTTTGGCAAGAGCGGGACGGGCAAAAGTTTCCTGACGCGCTTGTTGCTCTGTGGAACGATCTTGGCTGATGTCGCCAGCAACTTAATTTTTGATATGCACAATGAGTATGGTTGGGAATCCAAAGCTGAGGATGGCACTTTTGTGAAGGGTTTGCGCCAACTTTTCGGCGATCAAGTCTATGTTTGTTCCTTAGATGTTGATGCTTCGCGCCAGAGAGGGGTAAAGATTGATCAAGAAGTAACAATAGGCTTAGATCAGATCGAGGTTGAGGATATTCTCTTGCTGCAAAATGAGCTAAATCTCAGTAGCACAGCTACTGAAACCTGCAATTTGTTGGAAGAAGAATACAAGGAGGATTGGTTGGTACGCTTTTTGCAAATGGATTCAGATTCTTTGAAGGAATTTGCCCAGACTTCTGGGGCGCATCCTGGGTCGCTTGGGGCCTTGAGACGGAAATTAAAGCAAATTGCGCCTTCTAAGCGAAGTTATATTAAAGAGAAGACCTCAACCTCTGTGATTGATTGGATGATCAAGGCTTTATCCAATGGAAAGCATGTCGTTTTAGAGTTTGGTCGCCACGATAATGTGTTGGATTACATGCTAGTCGCTAATCTTATCACACGCCGCATCCGAGAGAGTTGGAAAGATAAAACAGAAACCTATTTGAGGACAAAAAAAGCGACAGATCGCCCTCGTCAATTGATGATTTCAATCGAGGAGGCCCACAATTTTCTCAATTCAGCGCAGTCAGGGCAAACAATTTTTGGCAAAATAGCCCGCGAAATGCGAAAATATCACGTTACGCTTCTGGTTGTTGACCAGCGGCCATCCTCAATTGATGACGAAGTGCTAAGTCAATTGGGCACTCGCGTGACCGCTTTGCTGAATGATGACCGAGATATTGACGCGGTTTTTGCGGGGGTTAGTGGCGGGAGAGGCTTGAAAGCGATTTTGGCCAGCCTCGATTCGCGCCAACAAGCTCTGATTTTGGGCCACGCTGTACCAATGCCAATTGTGGTGCAAACGCGGTCTTATGACGAGGAATTCTACAAGGCAATGGGGAAAAGGGGGACGAAAAGCTTTGCGGAGCCTGAGTTAAGTGCCCAAGAAGAGGTGGATGAGCTTTTTCCTGATTAGCAGTGCGCCCCAAAGGGCTTTCGCCCTTTGGGGCGCACGTTATCGCAGCTATCTCTATTGTTGAGATGAAGGGGATTTCCTCAAAATCCAGCTAAATCACCCACTGCGGGTCAAGCAGTTTGATTTTAGCCTCAATTTCGGCTCGGCGTTGCTCGTAATTAGCACGGCCCAAGAGCGCATAAGTGTTCACTTTGCCCGCCTCGACTCCGGGCTGGTCAAAGGCATTGATGTTCAGCAATTCGCCTGCAATTGCGGTTTGCATCTCAAAAATGAACATAAGTTGCCCCAGCGTAAAGGCATTGGTCGCGGGCAGCGTATGCGTAATGTTTGGTTGCCCCGCTTCGCTCAAAGCCAACGCCGTAGCTTGTTGTTCCGCCTGGATAAGCTCCTGAATCGTATGTCCGCCCAGATAACTTACCCCTTCCAAATCCGCATAAGCTGTGGGAATAGTTACGGATTCGGTATAATTCTCCACCGCAATGAAATTGACCAATTTGTCAAACGGCCCTTCGACGTAAAGTTGCACCTGCGAATGCTGGTCGGTAGCGCCAAGCGCTTTGACAGGCGTAGTCCCAACTCGCGCAGCTTTGCCCGTGCGGTCAACCTTTTTGCCCAAACTCTCGGCCCAAAGTTGGGCAAACCAATCGGCTACATCCTTGAGGCGCTGGGCATAAGGCATCATTACGACGATATTTTTGCCTTTTTGGGCCAGCAAATGATTGACCAAAGCGCCTAAAGCAGCAGGATTTTTGAGCGCGTTTGGCTCTTTGCAAAGCTCATCCCCATACGCGGCTCCCGCCAAAAGTGCCCGAATGTCAACGCCCGTCATGGCTGCTGAAAGCAAACCAACATTAGTCAGCACCGAAAACCGCCCACCCACTTTTGGTGGCAAATTAAACATCGTCAAGCCTTCCCGCTGCCCGATCTGGCGCAGAAAGCCTCCTGTAGGATCAGTCGTGAGGACGAGATGCTTTTTGAGGTTTGCTTCGCCCACACTTTCTACCAGAGCCTGGCGAAAATAGAGGAAAGAGGCCATCGTTTCAGCAGTTGTGCCGCTTTTGCTAATGACATTGAACAACGTGCGCTTCAGATCAAGCGTTTGGAAGAGCAAAGTATTATATTCTGGATCACTATTATCCAGGACAAACAAGCGCGGATGCTTGCGCTGTTCGCGGGGCCAAAGGTTGTAAAAAGGCCCATTGATCGCTGTCTGCACCGCAATGTTGCCCAAAGCTGATCCCCCAATGCCCAAAACCACGAAATTCTCAAACTCAGCATTCACTTGAGCCGCATATTGCGCGATCTGGTCAACATTCTGATAGGGTAAAGTTGGCCAGCCTAGCTCTTCCCGCCGACTTTGCACTGCCGCCACCGCCGTCGTCGCCTGCGTCGCCCCCGCGACCAAATCTGCCGCCTGCAAGCCTTCGGGCCCGCAATTTTGTGCCAGCGCGTTGTTGATGTCCAGCCGAATCCGTTGAGTTGCCCGCCATTGAGCGTCTTGATAGTTCATAAAACTTCTTTCATAGCTAACTGAGGAACCAAACAATCGCTATTCTACCAGCTTTTGAGCTATGCGTGGCGACCTAAGCCGTCAAATTTCATAGCCGCTGCGCGGCGCATGGGCTGCGGCCATGTCGACCAGCCACAAAACTTCCCCTTTTGAGGGCTTTAGCGCTTGGACAGGCAGGCGCTGCGGTTCATCTGGGCCATACCAAACTTCATGCAAAGTCGCGGCTTTAGCCTCGCCTGTCACCAATAAAAAGATATTGGCCGCTCGATTCAAAGCTCCCAAGGTCAATGAAACCCGTTGCGATGGTGGTTTGGGGGCATTAGCAATTGCCAAAACTAAGCAATCGTTAGACACATATAGCGCTGCGTGGTAAGGAAAGAGCGCTGCCGTATGTCCATCCTCCCCCATGCCCAAAATAACTAGATCAAAACTATTCTGATTGTCTTTCAATGCTTGCTTGACAAGCTGCTGATAGGTTTGAGCAGCCGTTTGGGGATCAGCAGAAGCGGTTGGAATTGGGTGAATCTGAGTTGCTGGAATCGGCACATGTTGCAAAAGAGCTTCGTGGGCCAGGCGATAATTATTCTCTGGATGCTCAAAAGGCACAAACCGCTCATCGCTCCAGAAAATATGGACTTTTTCCCAAGCAATTTGGCTGCGAAAAGGCTCTTGGGCCAAAAGTTGGTATAAACCTTTGGGTGTGGTTCCCCCAGCTAAAACTAAGAGAAAACTATCTTTAGCTGCAATTTGGGCTTGAGCAATGGCGACAATTTTCTCCGCAGCCTCAGACTCTAAATCAGAAGCGGTTGAAAGCACGCTGATCTGAGCAGTCTTACTCATATTGAGCTATTCCTTTCTTAGATTGCTGAAAAAGCTTCAGCGTTTGGGCCGATAAATCTTGCGACGGTTGGACTTTGAGAATCGCTTGACAAGTTTGCCAATAGGCCACTAACAACTGAAGCAGGTGCAAGCGCTGTTGCTCGGCCAGGCTCAAAGGCGCAGCCAGGGTGTAGCCTTGCAGAAGGCCTGTCCGCCAGGCTTGGGGATAAAGAAGGCTGAGACCCCATGCTAAATCGAACAAACCATCGCCCGCTACGACCTTGCCTGGTGCGATCAAGGCTTCCAAATGAACATGTTGGTCTCCCGTGGTACAACAAACCGCCGCTGGCCCCAAATTACCATGCAACAGCCGCGGTTGGGCCCAAGCTAAGAGTGGGTCGGCCAAAAGCGCCTTCAAGTGGGCTTGAATTTCGGGCCCAAAAATCGGGGTGGCTAAGGTTTCTGGGGCTAAAGTCGTGTGTAAGTGCAACAAAGTGGTAGGCCAATCGGGCGTAAGCCAACGGCCTGTCGGGTTAGGATGTTCCCAGCCTGGCGCTTCGATGCGGTGCATTTGGCGCAGCGTCCGCCCGACTTGCCGCGCCAGCGTTTGCAACAGATGGGACGTTTCAAGCTGGTCGGCCTTAATTCCCCCAACATAGTCTTCAACTAGATAACTAAAGGGAACAAGGCCGCGTTTGAGATCAAAATGAGTAATTCGTGCTGCGGGCAAGCGATGATTCGCCATTTCGCGCCCAAAATAGAGTTCGCTCGTCAGATCATTTTCGGGAGCCAAGCGTAAAATTAAGTGTTTTTCAGGTAAACTCAAGCGAATAAGGAGGCATTTTTCGGTTTGACCCCAAAAAATCACCTCTTTGGGACGCAGATTAAGCGCTTGAAGAATGATCTGAGTGTAATCGCCCAACCGCCCAAAGACCCGTCGCCAAGCGTCGTTGTAATTGCCCTCTGTTGGTTCAATGTAGCGGTTGAGTTCTGCGTATGCCATTCTAAAACCTCTACTTACAGAAACCACGCCCAAAAGCTATGACCTTTAGCTTGCCAAGTGTCCCAGAACTATATCATAAATAGCCGAGCCTTGCCAAACAAGTTGACAATTCCTTGGCTCTGGCATATTCTTAGTCCAGGTTAAGTGCAAATTCTTAAATGGAGGTAAATTTTGTTACGGAAACTCTTACTGACGACTGCTTTGGCCCTGACCGTCTTTCTCGGAGCTTGTGGTGGCGCGGCAAAGGATCCTGCGCCTGCCGCGCCTGCCAACCCAGCGACCACCGCTGCGCCCGCTGCGCCTGCGAATATCCCCACGGGAATGAAGCGATTTGTCATCAAGCCTGCCGATTCGAAGGTTTCTTATAAAGTAAAAGAGACTTTTCTCCAGAAGGGAAATACTTTGGTCGAGGCAGTTGGCGTGACCCAAGTGCTTACAGGTGAGATTCTGTTTGACTCGGCCCAGCCGCAAAAAAGCCAGGTTGGGGAGATCAAAATTGACATCAAGGCGTTCAAATCAGATAGTGAGCGCCGCGACGGGAAAATTCAGGAGCAGTGGCTTGAGTCGGCCAAATACCCATTAGCGACATTTAAGCCCACGAAAATTGAAGGTTTGCCCGCAGCCTACAAGGATGGGGAGGAAATTAGTTTGCAGATCGGTGGTGATTTGACTGTGCGAACGAAGACTACGCCAGTGACCTTCGAGACCAAAGGCAAGATCGAAGGGAACAAAATGAGCGGTTTAGCGACAACGAAGGTCAAGATGAGCGAACTTGGGGTCGAAGTGCCCAATGTCTTGAACATTTTGACGGTTGAAGATGAATTCCAAATTGAATTTTCCTTTGTTGCTGAAGCTCAAAACTAATTTCTGAGACGCGAAAATGGGCTTAGGAGAAAGCAAAAGCTCCTAAGCCCATTTTTATTTCTTTTCTTCGCTTTTTTTGCTTCCCCCACTAAACCAAAAGCTCTTTACCTCTTTCAAACCTTGCACTGCGTTACACTGAAGATCGCATTTTCCTCTAAATCGCTTTCAATGTTGCTGAAACCAGCTTCGCGGGCCCACCGTTCAACCCGTGGCAAGGGCCGGGGCCGCATAATCCAAGGTTTTCCTTTACTATCATTTAAGACGTTAGCAATCAATTCAAGCTGCGGATGGCGCACCTGCGTGGTAAAAAGAAGGATTCCGCCAGCGCAAAGCAACGCTCTTAACCCTAACAGCGAACGACAAACTGCGGCATCATCGGTCAGCATTTCGTAGAAACCTGCTACAACCACAATGTCAGGGCGACGAATCTGGCTTAAAGCGCTAGACTCTGTAGCATCACCCATTTCGTAAGTAACATTTTCAGTAAGCCCCAGCGCATTCGCCAATTGTTGCCCTTTAGCCTGCACTGTTTGGTCATTTGTCTGGCAAGTCAAAGTGATTTTGTCTCGCCCCAGCTTTTGTAGCAAATTCAAATAATCTTGGCCTACCCCAGCCGCGATGTCAAGGATGTGCGTGGTCAAACCTTGCTTGCGGCGGGCCACAAGAAGCTGCTCCAGGTGTTGCTGAACTAAAGCATTGCGCGTCCGAATTGCTCGCCACCCAAGCTGATTCAAAAAGGTCTGATCAATGAAGCGCCCCAAAAAGCCTCGGCCACTGGGCTGGTTGCGTAAAATGTATTCCATCATCGCACTCGATTCAAAGCCTTGGCTCAGGCCCAGCGCGATACTGGGGCTGAAAGGGGCACTGAGGCGCAGAAGCCCGCGCAAAAAGATGTAGCGCAGCGCATTGGGGTCTTGCGTGGGCAAAGCCCGTGACGTTGGAATTGTAGCCAGTTGCATTTTGGGTTCCTCTGCATGTTAAAGGTTTACCTTCAGCATAGCAGAGGAAGGCTACGGTTAGACTGCGGTAGAACTGCGGCAAAGGGGGGAATCGTGCGCTCCCCAGGGCAAAGCCCTGGGGAGCGCACTGTGTTCCTCAACTTTAGAGGAAGACCTAGGCAAAAACTTCTTTAATTCAGGCTATCTATCGCGCTCAATCACAAACTCTGCAATCTCGCGCAGAACTTGCTGGGCCGAGCTATCGGGGAAAATTTCCAAATGCCCTAAAGCTCGCTCGATGGTTATTACAGCTTCTTGGTGGGCCCGCGCCACTCCAAGCCGCCGAATTTCGTCCACCGCCCACTGAATTTCGGCTTCATCCTTCGAATCAACCATCGCCGCAAGTTTTTCGCCACCCCCCGCTTCCACCGCATAAATTAGCGGCAAAGTGATCACGCCTTGCCGTAAATCGCTGCCCGCAGGTTTGCCAAGAATCTCCTCATCGCCCGTAAAATCTAAAATATCATCCATGATCTGGAAGGCCAGCCCCAAATCATAGCCAAATTGGCCCAGAGCCTCAATTTGCTCTGCTGTGCCCTCAGCACTGATAATTCCCGCTTTGCAACCTGCGGCAAAAAGTGCTGCGGTCTTGCAGCCAATTTTGTAGAAATACTCTTCCAAAGCCTTTTCTAAGGGCATGGCACTCATGACGGGGGATAATTCGCCCTCGCAAACAGTCATTACTGCTTGGGAAAAACAGATTATCACTCGTGGATCAGGGGATAAAGCCATTTCGCCTGCGGCCAATGCGAATAAATAATCGCCGACCATCAATGCGACCCCATGATCCCAGCGCGAATGAACGGTAATTACTCCGCGCCGCCGCTCGGCCTCGTCTACCAAATCATCATGTACCAACGACGCGGCGTGAATCAACTCTACCGCTGCTGCCGCGTGAATCACATCTTCCAGGCGGTAAGTTCCCAAACGGGCGGCCAGCAAGGTCAGCACGGCCCGCAGCCGTTTGCCCCCCGAATTGAGGAGATGCTGCCCTGCGATCCCTAATACCGCCGAGCGCGTTTGGGTGCGCTCCAACATTAGCCGCTCAACCTGCCGCAGATCATCGAGCAGGGCCGGCGGGAAAGAAAGTTGCTTCATAGCTTTTTTGGGCTTGAACCCTGTTCTAGCTTCCATTGCAAGCCGGGACTTTTAGAACACGATCTCAACATTTGCCCGATGACCTTCATATTATCCTGTGGCGCATTTTACCAACGATAGGCCAGGAGGTCAAACCGCCCCGTCACCGGCCTCAATTTCAGCACTTAGCCCAGGCTTTTCTAGGGTAGGGGAATGGCTGCGGCCACCCGCGTGCCTCGCCCAAGCGTGCTTTCAATCCCAAATTCGCCGCGCAGTAAAACCTCGATCTGCTGCCGCATACTTGAGATACCCATATTGCGCCGCTTACTGCGATCCGCCAGCGTTTCATTGACGTGAAATCCGCCCCCATTATCTTCCACCACCACTTGCAAAAGCCCTTCTGAAATGCTGAAAAAGACGCGAGCCTGGGTTGCATTCGCATGTTTGGCTACATTATTGAGCGCTTCTTGCACAAAGCGGAAAATCGTGACTTCGTAGTGCATCGGTAAGCGACCCCCAATATCTTGCACCATTAGATTTACTTCCAAACTGTTTTTCTCGCCGAATTCCGTCGAAAAACGACGTAAGGTTGGAATTAAACCTAAGTCTTCCAGGGTCATCGGGCGCAAATCAAAGATAAACCCGCGAATCACTTGCAACGTACTGTTGATCGCCGTTTTTAAGCCTGTCAATTCAGACCGCGATTGGTCAATATCTCGATCAATCATGCGTAAACAAATTTCGGCCCGCACGACCAAATTGCTCATTTGTTGCGCGGGGCCATCGTGCATCTGAATTGAAATCCGCCGCCGCTCTTCTTCCTGCGACTGAATGATGTCCGCAATCAAATTTTCCTGACTGGTTTGCTCCTGGCTTTCAGCAGTTTCTTCATCGCCGCCACCACCACTGTTGCCAATTAGGCTATTGAGCAACGTCACCATTTCCGTAAGTTTATTCGACTTATCCCGCAGCGCATTTTGCCGATACTGATGTTGCTCTAACTGCGATTTAGTAACTTGCAAACGCATCCGTACTTCCTGAGCCGTTGTACAGATATTTTTGATTTCAGGTTTGCCGTAACGCTCCAGATTTACCTCTAAATCCCGTAAATGATTGGTGACAGTGAGTTCGCGCTGGGCTAACCGCTCAACTTCCATGGTGCTTTGCCGCACTAAGATGTCCATTTCACTAAGCTCGCGCTTCGTGCGTTCTTGCTCTTCAAGGTAAGAATCGCGCACCGATTCTAAATTCAGACCTTCAACATCGGTCATATTCGCCTCCTTGGGGGCATTTTTCAAAAGCTAAAATACGCAATGGCTCAGACTTCCAGCCTAAATGAGGCCAAAGCGTAAGCGCCAAACATTGATTAGGGCTTCTAGCACAATCCGCTGCGACATTTTTGATTGGCCAACGCGCCGATCTGGAAAGATTATCGGCACTTCGCCGATCTTAAACCCGGCTTTCAAAGCCCGATAAACCATTTCAATCTGAAAAGAATAACCATTAGAACGAATTAAATGTAAATCGAGGCTTTCCAAAACCTTCCGCCGATAACAGCGCAAGCCACTAGTCGCATCATGAACGGCCAAACCCAGAATCAGCCCTGCGTAGAGATTTCCGCCCCGACTGATAATGCGGCGAATCAGCCCCCAATCGGTTGTCCCGCCCCCAGGCACATAGCGCGAGCCAATTACGACATCATGGGCTTCTTCGGCGGCGGCCAGCAAGGCCGGCAGATAATGCGGGTCGTGGGAAAAATCGGCATCCATTTCAAAGATAAATTGCGCTTCTTCCGCCAGCGCTCGCGCAAAACCTGCCAGATAAGCCGTGCCCAAACCTTGTTTGCCAGGCCGCGAAAGCAACCCCAAACGCGGCTCCTGCGTCGCCAGATCAGCAATCAATTTTCCTGTACCATCAGGCGAATTATCATCAACAACCAAGACTTGAAACCGTGAATTTGCCAAAATCTGGCTGACCAAATCCGCGATTGTTTCCTGCTCATTATACGTTGGAATGATAACCATGCAATCCGCTAGTGCCATGCAAATTCCTCCGCCACATTAAGGATGCTGCGTAACCATCCTATTATACTCTAATATGGTATGATAAACGCGAGGTCAAAATAATCCTTTTAGTAAAAAGGCAAAAGAATGGCAGCTGGGCCTGAAAAACCAATCCTCGTGCTGGCGCTCCCAAACTTGCCAAAAGTGCGCCGTGAACACCTTTGGCCAATGTTGATCTTGGGGGTGCTTGGCTTCTGGATTGGCTTAATCCCCAATTCTCCCCACGATTTTTGGTGGCATCTCAAAATTGGCGAATTGATTGCAACCAACGGCATCCCGACCATCAATAAATTTGCCTGGTCGCTGCCTGCTGACACACCTTATGTCTATCAAAGCTGGCTTGGCGAATGGCTCTTTTACAAGCTCTATCAGCTAGGCGGGCTGCCATTTGTTATCTTTAGCCGCAATTTGTTAGGTCTAACCACCTTTACTCTTGTGGCAATGGAAGCTAAACGGCGCAGCAATTCTTGGCGGTTGGCGGCGGCGGTAGTTCTCCTGACAGGCTTGATGGCTCTGAATAATCTAAGCATTCGCACCCAAAATTGGTCTTGGTTGCCCTTTATCCTAACATTCATATTGTTTGGCAAGTATATTGATGGACAAGTTACAAAGAAATGGCTTTTTCTGCTTCCTCTGCTGCTGATCTTCTGGGTAAACGTGCATGGCGCATTTGTTATAGGCCTTTTAGTGGGAGCAGCTTTTGTTTTGGGTGAGTTAGGTCAAAAGCTTTTGAAGCTTCCTCATGCTTTGACTTGGAACAAAATCCAATTTCTAATTTTAGCTTGGTTTGCAATGCTTCCTGCGACCTTGGCTAATCCTTTAGGTATAGGGATTTTTAGCTACGTTAAACAAATTCTTACGACTTCGGCAATTCAAAAACTTGCAAATGAGTGGCAACCCCCAACGCCCCACTCAGTAGCTGGCGGTTTTTTCTACTTTAGCGTGCTAGTTATCTTCATTTCCTTAGCTTTTGCCCGCCAAAGACTGCGTTTAAGCGATCTTATTTTGCTTTGTGGGCTAGGTTGGATGGCTTTTAATAGTGCCCGTCACGTGATTTGGTTTAGTTTAGTGGCGATGCCGCTTGTTGCCCAAGCGTTTGCGGCTCCGCGCCCAATTTTTTCTGTCCAGCTTCCGCCACGCCGAATCCCAAAGCGAGAACGAGTATCTAAATTTCTAACGCTCTTTTTCGCTCTGTTGCTGCTCCTTTTGCCTGTAGCCTCGCAGCCTTGGGTGAAACCCTATCTGCCTTGGCCGCAACCTTATCAGGATTTATTTGCGCCTGTGCCGAATGCGCCTTTCATTTTTACCGCTTCCACGCCTGTAAAAGCCACAGATCATCTGATCAAAGAGCCTTGCGAAGGGCATTTATTTAATGAAATGGGCTATGGTTCCTATTTAATCTGGGCCCAAAAGCAACAAATCTTTATTGATCCGCGCCTTGAGCTTTTTCCCGATAGTTTATGGCAAGATTACATTCTACTTTCTGAGGGTAGAGAAGCAGAAAGACTCTTGCAAAAGTATGATATTAGCTGCGTGATGCTTGATCGCAAACAACAGCCTTATCTTTCTACGGCCTTAACGACAATCTCTTGTTGGCAAAAAACCTACGAAGATACGGAAACGGAGGTTTGGCGATGTCAAAATTAACGATTCCTGCCCTTAGAACAGAGCAATGTGCTTTAATTCTCGCTTTAAGTGGCATGGGAATTGTATGCAGTCTGGCCGTGACCTACCCCAACGACTTTTGGTGGCATCTCAAAGCGGGTCAAATCATTGCCACAAGCGGTCTTCCCCAAACCAATCTTTTTGCCTGGACGCTGCCCACCGATGCGCCTTACGTCTACCAAAGTTGGCTTGGCGAATGGCTATTCTACGCGCTTTATTGGCTGGGAGGCTTACAATTAGTCATTTTCAGTCGCAATTTACTTTGGATTCTGGCTCTCAGTTTCGTGGCGCTGGAAACTCTGCGGCGCACAAAGTCGGGGTGGCTGGCAGCGGGAGTCGTGTTAGTTGCGGGTTTTATGGCAATCAATAACTTGACAACTCGCACCCAGAATTGGTCGTGGTTGCCCTTTACTTTGCTGCTTTATCTGCTGGGCGGCTATGTTGCGAAACAATTTGCCCCGCGCTGGCTTGGGCTATTGCCGCTTTTAATGCTCTTTTGGGTCAATGCTCATGGGGCTTTTATCACAGGAATCTTGTTGACAACGGCTTTTGTCGTTGGCGAAACGCTTTCGTTTCTGCTCCACCAACCAAATAGTCTCGCTTGGGAACGTTTGCGGCTGCTCTATTTGGCTTTTGGAGCTATGCTTTTTATCACAATTGTTAATCCCCTTGGTTTGGGAATTTTCGCTTACCTCAAAGATTTGCTAACTGACCCGCCAAGCCAAAGTTTGGTAGTGGAATGGGCTTCGCCGACTCCGCGCTCTGAAGTAGGTAAAATCTTTTATGGCACTATTCTTGCCCTTTTGATAGCTTTTTCCTTCGCTCGTCGTCGCCCAACTATCTCTGAAATTATTTTAATTTGTGGTTTTAGCTGGATGGCTTTTAGTGGGATTCGCTATGTAGTTTGGTTTGGGTTTGCCGCCCTACCAATTCTCGCGCATTGTCTAGTTAAACCCTCTTTAGAGCCAAAAAAGATCGAGCTAAAGCAACCAAAGCTTCTTACTACGCTGAATTTTGTGATAACAGTTTGCGCTTTAATAGGATTTATCCTCGTGCAACCTTGGTTCAAAACGATTTTACCTTGGCCAAAGGTCTATCTTGAGCAATTTGCTGCGCTTCCAGAAGCGCCCTTGCTGTTTAGCAAGCGAACTCCTGTGAAAGCTACTGAACATTTGCGGGTTGAACCGTGTCAAGGCCATTTATTCAATCAGATGGGCTATGGTTCCTATCTTAGTTGGGCCCTTTATCCCCAAACTCAAGTTTTCATCGATTCACGAGTCGAACTCTATCCCCTGAGCCTTTGGCACGCTTATCTTAGGCTTTCAGAAGGTCAAGATGTAGCTAAACTTCTTCAGAAGTATGCCATTTCGTGTGTGATGCTTGAATTAGAAAGTCAAGAGCCTCTTTCAGTGAGTTTAAGCCAAATGCCAGAATGGAAACGGACATTTAGCAATGAGGATAGTGAGGTTTGGCGAAGAGGAAAATCTTATGAAAGATAATACCTTGACAATTATTGATAATGATAAAGTGTTACAGCAAAGGCTTCTGCCTTTCTGCCGTCTTCAGCCTGGTGAAATTTGGCTTGATCCACTAGGAAAGCATAAAGTGGCTTGCTTAGATGCCGCAAACTCTGAAGAGCTTGCGAAATTGATGCAAAATGAAAGAGCAAAATTGGCTATTCACGACCCGCCCTATAATCTTATTGCTTTTGAAAAGAGAGCTTTAGCTGAATATATCGGATGGTGTAAGAAGTGGGTCGAAAATACCTGGTGGGCGCTGGATGAAGATAGCGCATTCTATGTTTGGCTTGGGGCTGATCAAAAAAATCATTTTCAGCCTCTCCCTGACTTTATGCTTATGATGCGGGATCTTGCTTTTGAAACGCGCAGTTTCCTAACGCTTCGCAATCAAAGAGGTTATGGAACGCAAAAGAATTGGATGGCTGTAAGGCAAGAATTGCTTTATTATACAAAAGGTAAGCCCTTTTTTGAAGTCCAATATACCGAAATCCCACGAATTCTGCGCGGTTATTACAAAGAAGTTCATGGACAAATGACTGAAAATGGTGAGCGCAGCAAATCGCCCTATATTCGTCCAGGCAATGTTTGGGTTGATCTTCAACAGGTCTTTTATCGTTTGGAAGAGAATGTAGCGGGTTGCTATGCCCAAAAACCCTTAAAAGCCTTTGAAAGAATCATTAAAGCCAGTTCTCAAACGAATGATTTAGTCATTGATTTCTTCAGTCATGCAGGTACAACCCTTCTTGCAAGTGAATTGCAGCACCGTCGTTGCTTTACGCTTGATATTGATCCAATCTATTGTGAAATTACGATCCGCCGTTTAGAGCATTTCAGAAAGACTGGGAAACTTGGTTGGCAAGCTGGTCACCCCTTTGAACAGGATGTCCCAGATGTTCTGGCATTGACAACCATTGCCGAGGAATTTGTTGAAGATCAAGAGCAACCAAAGCTGTTTTAGGAGAAATATAATAGACTTGCGAGATAATCCTAGTCAGTAAATAGCCCATTCTTGACAAATCTTTATGGTGTTGGTAAAATTATGGTCAATTTCAGATAGCGACGGAGTGCTGAATCTAAAATTCTAAAATCGACTGTGCGAAGGTTTAAATGATAAATCCCTGTGTTTTTTTTGATAATGATACGGTTAAAATAGTCAATGATGATGTGCTTTCTACGCACCTCATTCAGGCCCAAAGCCTTGACCTTATTGTGACATCTCCGCCATATAATGTTGCTATTCAATATAATTCCCACAAAGATGATTTATCGTACCTAGAATACCTTGGCTTTACCCAGCAATGGATGAGGCGTTGTTTTGAATGGCTTAAAGATGATGGACGATTTTGCCTAAATGTCCCTTTGGATAAGAATAAAGGGGGCCAACAAAGCGTTGGGGCTGATCTGACCACCATCGCCAAACAGATTGGCTTTCAATATCATTCGACTATTATTTGGAACGAGGGCAATATCTCCCGCCGAACTGCATGGGGTTCATGGATGAGCGCATCTGCTCCGTATGTTATTGCTCCAGTTGAGTTAATCATCATCTTGTATAAAAAGCAATGGAAGAAAACCAGCGGAAGTAAAGAATCTGATATGACGAAAGCAGAATTTATGGCCTGGACAAATGGTGTTTGGACCTTCAATGGAGAAAGCAAGAAAAAAATCGGCCATCCGGCCCCGTTTCCGCTAGAGTTGCCAAGACGCTGTATAAAGTTGTTTAGTTTTGTTGGCGACACCATTTTAGACCCCTTTAGTGGGAGTGGTACAACCGTCATTGTCGCTGCCCAAAACAAGAGAAAAGGTGTTGGAATTGAGATCGATGAAAAATATTGCGAACTTTCAAGAAGGCGCATTATTAATCTAACAGCTGCATCGCAGGAAACCTTCAAATTTTTGCAAGAGGACGTATTCATTGCGTAGAATTAGGCAACAGTATGCCTTAAAAAGCTCATTTCCCAAGCCCTTGTGGTTTTCTCAGACTACAGGGGCTTGGAACTTAGCCTATCGTGGTACATTTGGTTTGAAAATGAGTAACTTGGGCCCTGGACATGGGCGGTGAGCGAGCCTAAATTGCTGCTTTAGAAAAAATATCAAGTTTTAGTCTACAAGGCGATAATTTATGAAACCTCAGCAACGTAATCAATCTTCTTCAAAGTCATCATTTCAGCGAAATCTTGCAAAAATAATTATTTTCTGTGCATTGATTCTCTATTTTCGCAGCTTTCAGCAGTTTTTGCCCGTGCTGCAAAATGCTTTTTCTTTCGGCCATTTTTCGCCCACTGCTCTCCCGACCTTTCTTACAAAACTTTTGCCACCTACCCCAACTTTACCAACTTACACGAAAGAGACTTTAGAACAAACTATTCTTGCTGAAATCAATCGAGATCGCAGCGAAAATGGCTTAAATCCAGTTGCTTGGGATGCAAGTGCCGCACAAGCTGCTGAATTACATGCTCAAGATATGGCTAATTTCGCTTATTTTAGTCATTGGGATAAGACTGGCAATGGCCCTCAATGGCGTTATCTTCAGGTTGGGGGCACTGATTCAATTATGGAAAATATCCATTCCTATACGCATCAATATGAAGGAGGCGAACCTGCACCGATTCAAGACTTTGTTGAAGTGGTCATCCAAGCGCAAAAAGACTTAATGAATAGCCCAGGGCATCGTCAAAACATTTTAGCCCCCGAACATACCCACGTTGGCGTTGGTTTTGCCTATAGCACTAAGACTGGAAGCTTCTATTTAGCGCAGGAATTTACGAATCGCTATGTTGAAATGCAGCCTTTACCGTTGCAAATCCAAGCGGGCGAAAAAATTTCTATTCAGGGCAAAATGCTTCCAGGAGCAACTAAGGTGATGCTTAACCTCACTTATCGGCAGATTCCTAGCCCGATGAGTCAAGCTGAATTGAATGCAACGCATACTTATAGTGATGGTGCTGAAATCTATCAAGCGATAATTCCTAAATATGGCCCAGATAACACCTTTGAAGCACAAATCCCGTTAGACAATGAAGAAAAAAGAGGTTTGTATGGTGTGCGAGTCTGGGTAAAAGTTGCTGATAAAGATGTTTTGGCAAGTAACTGGTTAGTTGAAGTGCATTAGATGATGAACGAAAAAACTCTAATTCAGCAAGGTATCCAGGCTTGGCAGGAAAGAAACTTTAAAAAAGCCAATGGTTTCTTCTCACAAGCGGTGCAAATCAATCATAAAAGCGAACAAGGCTGGCTTTGGTTGGCAAAAGTTACCGAGAGCGTAGCTTTACGCCAAAGTTTCTTGGAATTAGTTTTGCGGCTTAATCCGCAGAATGCTGAAGCTCGCCAAATGCTGGCGCAAATGCAGCAAAGCGCAATTTTACCTGATCATCGAGATGCCAGTCGGTTTATTCCTCCGCCTATTCGCATTACAGTGTGGGAACGTGACCAGGGAATGTGTGTTAAGTGTCGAAGCAAAGAACATTTAGAGTATGATCATATCATTCCCTATAGTAAAGGTGGCGCAAATACTGTTAAAAATCTTCAACTTCTCTGTCAAGCGTGTAATCGCAAAAAGAGTAATCGAATCGAGTAGTTTGGATTGAAAGTAGCTTATTTGCAACGATAGAAAAAATGTGATAAACTCGTGCAACTCGTTTTTTGGGCTATAGGATAGGAAAGAGGGAATTTTTCATGAGCGATTCCGCAACCGTTGACGCTACATTTGCTTCGATTTTCGGGGGCTTGACTGAGGCGAATTTGGAAAGGTCGTATGCTGAATGGCAACGTTTAGATCAGCAGCAGAATGACTTAGGAATGATTCTAAATGGCTGTGCCAAACAGCATTTAGATCTTAGCTCACTCTTTGAAGACTTAGAAAAGGCTAAAAGAGAGCTAGATTACAAAGTTCCTTATCGAATCGTCGTTGTTGGTGATACAGGAGCGGGCAAAAGTACGCTGATCAATGCGATTTTGGGGCGCGATCTGCTCCTCCGTGGGAGTGGCGGAGCCGTGACTGGGGCCGCGACCTATATTTATTCGGCGCAAGCTGAAGAAAAACAGCAGATTTGCTATCGAGATGGCAAAGATTTTCTGGATCTTGTGCAGAATATCGCGCAACGCTATCAGATCACTGATCTTCCCAGCGATTCCATTATTTCCATTGAAAATATGATCAATAGTGGGCAATTGAGAACGCTGCTTGATCTGCGAGAACTTGAGAATCGAGAGCAATTATTCAAGGATATAAAGGACATTGTTGATACTTGGGCCCGCTTACGGGCGCTGAATCTGGTCGGGAAAGCCGCAGAAATGACTGATAAGCAAGCTTTGGCCGAATGGATTGAGGAAAATAGCGAACGTAATCAGAGCGAAAATACCCGCATTGTCCCTGGAATCGCTAAGGTCGAGTATTTTCTCAAAGATGATCCTGCTCAAAAGGGGATTTTGAAGGAAGTTGTGTTAATTGATACTCCTGGCTTAGGGGCTAAAACGCTGCGCCACCAGCAAATTTTGCAGGATGAGGTCAAGAAGGCTCACGCGGTGATTCTCGTTGTGGGGGCCCGCCGCCCTGAGCAAGGTGCGAATTCAGTGGCAAGTCTCATTAAAGAGAAGTTGCTGGCAGGCTTTTCGGACGAGGATCAAAATAAATTCGCCAGCAAAGTCTTTTTAATCATCAATAACATTGATGAGATTCGCAGCGATGGTGATATAAAGCGCTTAAATAAGTCCATTGAAGATGTTGCAGGCAATATCTCGCCTTCTTATTGGGCTTTGTATGCGGCTCCGAATCGCCGTAATCAAGGTTTTGGGCCGAATGTCGACCAACGTTGCTTTGAAACGGTTGCAGACGCAGCGCTCTTTGCTCAAATTAAGACTTCGCTCCGTTTTAAGCGTGGTGAAGGGCTTGAAAGGGGCGACGAAGAGCAATTTCACAAGCATGTTGCACGTATTCGCCAACGCTATCCGCAGGATTCGCGCTCAGATGAAGATATTTTGCGAGAAGATAGCAACGTTTCCCTCTTTACAAGGGAACTGTATACTTTTCTGTCCAAAGGGCGATTAAATTTAATGCTTGAGCAAGCTAAAGTTTTGCTCAATGGCATCGCAGATAAGCTACGAAAACAATGCGAGGATACACTTCACGAGCTTTTACGCGATGTTGGCTACGATAGGAAACAGAAAATTGAGGAAATTCGCGCAAAACTCCCGCGTTTGATTCTGGATATTTGCGAAAAGCAACTGGAACAAGATGCGAAAGACCTCAAGGAATGCTATCGGGTGGTTATTAAACAACTAAACGAATGGCGGAGAAGCGAAGAATATGACGATAAGCGAGAAATAGAAGAATTTAGCATTTATGCCTTTATGGATAAGGCAGTGAGCGAACGGCTGGACAAGCTGTTGTATAGCAAAATTGTGCAACAGTTCTATAATCCAATCACAGGTGATTCATTAGTTGATGGGCTGCCTTTACCAATTCTGCAAGAGGCTGAACGGGCTTTACTCGCCGAACTTGAGCAACGAGCGGCTATTTTGGCGCATTTTTATTTCGAGAAATTTGATGATTTAGTCCTTAACCAAGGACTTTATCGCTTGCTGCGCGAGAAAGCTTACGATCAAGAATATATTGGCGAGGCTAAAATCATTGCACAACTCGAAGAAAAGTGTCGTTTCATTCATGAAGAATATAGTGCAATATGTCGTCATATCCTTTTGTATGAAGTGATGCAGTGGCTTTTTGTCCTCACTTCGCAACACAACCTCACGCAAGACGAAAAGACGCAAGCCTCGCAAGAAAAGGCCCAATTGCTGGCGGAGATTACTGCCGCTTTTGCCCAACCAAATTTTCAGAATCTGATCAATGACAAAGTCATTGAAGAGCTAAGAGTACGCAGTTCAACAGCGTTTGACCAGGCTTTACCTTTGTTGGAAGACCTTTTCTTCTATCAATTGGATAAATATGGCTTAGATTTTGAGCGTGTGATCAATGATCTCTACGCAGAACACAAGAGCCATGTGCGCGATGACCAGAAGTGCGAAGACCTCCAGAAGAAATTGATGCGCCGCGATTACGAAAAAGTTGAGCGGTTCAATTGCGCTTTAGAGGTTTTGGAAAGGCTCTAAAACGCTAATATTTCTTGCTTAAAAGCGAATCCTAAGCTGATAGCTTTAGCTAACTAAGAGCTAGAGCTATTTGATTCCTTGGGCAAGCGCATGATAGAACTGCCAGATCGTGAGGATGGCAACAAAATTGAGAACTATAAGGCAAACCAAAAGCAGCATGAGCATCGAACGCCTAATTTTGGCAGGCCAAAGTGCCCACCAGCCCCCGCTCAAAGCTAAAATGGTCGGGAGGATGGCGGGAAAAGTGTAACGAGTGACGGGAATCGCGTAACCTTCGTCTAGTTGTGGAATAGTCCGCAAAGCGGTACTAAGCCAGGTAAGTAGACCCGCTAAGGCTAAAATTGTCAAGTTGGGCAAGCTAATCGTTGAATTTGATGGGCGCAAAGTATAAAACCACTTGAGAAGGCCGCAAAAAGCTAGAAAACCGAACAAATGAAAGCCAGTGACCCAAAGCGGATTTGGCAATTGCACGTGGCCCCAAGCAAACCGACTAATCAAGCCGTCAAGGGGAATAAAGCCGACATCGCGCTTTAGAATGCCAAAAAGTCGCTCGCTGTCCCAGAGCGCGGCCAAAATTTGCGCTGGCGTGCGCCCCCAGCCTAAGGAGAAGCGGTTTGGCAAATTGGGAATAATCCAGAGGCGAAAGCGTGGGCTGGCTTGCTCTGCTGAAGCATTACGTACAAGATTCTGAAAATTTTGCCCGCCCCATGTGCCATTTTGAGCTTTAGAATTAGCGAAAATGGGGGATTGCGTCAAAGGAAACTCGCCAAGCGCTAAGACTGCCCCATCCAAGAAAATCTGAAGTGGCGCAGATTGAGGTGGGAGCGAAAAAACGTAGTGCAAGGCTTGCGTTTGAGGCGGGACCTTAAAATGCCAAGCAACAAAAGTAGGTTTTGTCGTAAGGGTGAGCGGCTGCGTCGTAAGGCCCGAAATGATTGCCAACGAATCGCCCCACGCTAACCCCAGCGCGGGAATTTGCGTCGGGCGATTGGCCCAAACCCAACCGCCAAGCGTTACAGTTTGCCCCGCAGACCGCCAAACATCCTCTGTCAACAAAGGATTGAGCAGCGAACGCTGCGAATCGCCAGGTTTGGCTGTCAAAGTAAAAGCGTGGCTGCCAAAAGGCGCATCTGAGAGCGAAATTTGCGTGGCAAGTTCTTGATTATTAGCACCTTGCCAACGATACCAACAAGCCGAGTCGCCCCAATTCAGAGTGCAAAAAAGTATAAAACTAATTCCACTCACCAAACTAACCCAAAACCAGCGCCAGAGCCAACGTTTTTGTTGCCAAAGGCCCAAAAGGAAGGTTAAGGGAAGCAGAACAATTAGCACTGTTGCTGTATTTTTGGTCGTAAGAATGAGCAAACTGGTTAGCAGCACCCAGCCAAATCGTCGCCAATTTAGCCCAAACCTAAGCAACCGAATTAGCCCCCAAAGCAGCAAAGTTCCTAGAGTCACTGCACCAACATCGCTATTTACGGCGGTCATCAGGTCAGCAAATGGTGGCGTAAGCAGAATTGCCAAAGGAATAAACTGCTGAAATGGATGTTTTTGAAGGAAAAGATCACGCATTATCCCTACAGAAATGCCAATTGTTGCCACAAAAAGCAATAGAGAAATAAAGCGCACGACGTAAAGCTGCGTTGTGATTTCTTTGAACTTCAAAAAGCGTAAGGGCAGACTGGCTAAAAGATAATAGCCTGGTGGATTGTGCAAAGTTGAATAGCCAAGCCAAATCGTTTGGGGATTATCGAGGTCAGGCTTAGGCAGATTCCAATAGAAATTATGGGAGAGCATCGAAGCGGCCATGGCCCGCCGCAAAATTGGATCTTCGTCGCCAGGTCGTGGGAGATATGGGCGGTTGGCCGTGAGCCAAACATATTCAAAATGGGCGGGTTCATCGTAATGTTGCCAGGGAGGAAGTAACAAGAGATAGCTCAAACCTTGAAAGAAGGCGAGGATGAGCATAAATCTGAGGGAAAAAGCAAATTGGGGAAAACTTAGTTTTTGGTTCAAAGCAAACAAGACTGCCTACCTTCATAGGAATCCACGGCTTTAGCCGTGGCCCAGGCGGCTCCACCCTCGGAATTCACGGCTTTAGCCGTGGCCCAGGCGGCTCCACCATAGGAATCCACGGCTTTAGCCGTGGCCCAGGCGGCTCCACCATAGGAATCCACGGCTTTAGCCGTGGCCCAGGCGGCTCCTCTCGCGGAATTCACGGCTTTAGCCGTGGCTCAACAGCTAAAGCTGGCGGCTCCTCTCGCGGAATTCACGGCTTTAGCCATGCCCAGGTGACTCCTCTCGCGGAATTCACGGCTTTAGCAGTGGCCCACCAGCTAATGCTGTTGATTCTCCAATCATATTGTAAAGAACAAAGAGACTTGCTTACAAAAATCCTTGCGGATAATGCAAACAAATCTCTTTATTTCTACCGATCTCTCTTTGAGAAGCGTTTAAGTTTACTGTTTAGTAAGTTTAGATTGCTCAGAAGGAACAGGCAGTGCAGTTGTAGAGTCAGTGTTCAACATGCGGTCAACCACATGCCCCAAATCGCTAGTCCAATGTTGCACCCCATTTGGGCTGACCTGAATTTTAGTCAAGCGCTTCAAGGTTTCGGGCAGGTTGGAAGGTAGCACGCCTGTTAAACGATTGAGAAAGCGCCCCAGGTTTTCGCCAGGATTCGTGCCTGGTGGCGGTTGCACGACTCCCAGTGCCAGCCGCCGAATCTCTTCGGCCCGACTCAAAATTTTGACCGAACCTGTCCCTTGAAGCTTAGTTTGGCAAGCTAGGCGATAATTTTGCTCCAGGCGAGCCTCGCTAATCAAAATTTGTTCAAGCTCATTGGGCGGGCTGAGATTTTCTTGCCCTTCCAAAACGCGGCAGGTACAGGTTTGGCAAATCCCTTTTCCGCTACATAAAAAGCCAATATGGGATGAATTGCGTCGCGCAACATCAAGCAGTTGTTCACCGACTTCGTACTCTAAAGCCTCATCATTGACAATTACAGTAGGCATTCTAACTTTCCTAAAAATTTTCCAAGTCTGCTGTGGTCATGCTGGTTGGAAGCTATTTCCCTGAAGGTGGTTTGCGGGGCCCACTTGGCTCCCGCGATGGTGGCGATTGCTTTTCGGGCGTTGTAGCCCTGAGTTGCGATGGCAAAGGCTTGATGACGGGCTTAGGCGGCTCAACTGGCGCAGCAGGTTTCACTTCGGCGACGGGCTTAGGCGGCTCAACTGGCGCAGCAGGTTTCACTTCAGCCGCAGGTTTAGGCAGCGCAACGGGCGCAGTTGGCTTCCCTTCAGCGGCGGGCTTAGTTTCAATAAGTAACGGCTGGGTAATTTCGGTTGAAGGTGAAGGCTTCGCTGTTGGCAAAGCTGAGTCTTGGAGCATCCGCTGCGTTATCCGCTGGGCATCATCGAGAATCTTTTGAAAGCCGCTGACAGTAAAGGAAGCTGAAGCCACATTCGCAAGGGAATAGAGCATATTTGTAGGAAATTTGCTGACATGGGCCAAATTGCTCTCGGTAGCGGCGGTGATGAGCTTGATTAAATTCGCTTGATGACTTTCCCCAAGCGGAGTTAGTAAAACCCCCCACGCCAGGCGACGGAGTTCTTCGGCTCGCGTCAAAATTTCGATGGGGCCCGCGCCCCGCACTGAAGTCTGGCACGCCAAGCGCAGCCCCTGAGCTTGTTGCGCTTCCGTCAGCCAAGCTTTTTCGGCCTCATTCAGCGGGCTAAGATGTTCCGCCCCTTTGAGGACCCGGCATTCACACATCTGACAGAGACCATTTCCGTCGCAGGCAAACCCAATGTGCAGCGCCTCGCGGCGAGCAACATCAAGGACAACTTCGCCAATTTGAACGTCATACGACTGATCATTGACTATCACGGTAGGCATTGAAACTCCCACTTTGGATTCAAATAGGTAGAGACATTGTGGCGCTATTTTAACATAGAACGCGCAACGCTTTGTTGGCCCCCAAGCCTCCAAATTATGTTATAGTTAAACGGGCCTGACTCCGTGAGCAAGGCTTGAAGACGGCCAAGTTTGTAAACCTAAGAAAAACGTGCTATGATAGTTACCTTAAAGTAGCAGTTGGCTTTGTTATTTTTTTGCTTTATGGAAGACCGTTCGGGATGAGGCATCCCGCAGCTTCGGTTAAGCTCTGGCGGGCCCGAAACGCCACTTAATCGAGGCTGAAGCAAGATTTTAGGTGATTTTTTTTGTTCACTTAGAAAGTAGCAGGTGATTTGTGCCCTTTTGTCCTCAATGTGGTGCTGAAAATCCTTCCTCGGCCAGTTATTGCGATCAGTGTGGGGCAACCTTGATTCCCGTTGCGGGGCCCGCAGGCGGGGGCAACGAGGTTGCAGCGGCTCCGGCCAACGCGGGGGCGGCGGGGGCGAAGTGCCCGCAGTGTGGCATGGCCGTTATTCCTGGCGAAGCTTTTTGTGATAATTGTGGGGCTTCATTGCTTTCAAGCCCCCCTGTGGCGAATCTCCCTGTCACTTCCAGCCCTCCTTTTGGGAGTACGCCGCCCCAGCCTCAATACCCCGCTCCGCAGCCTGTGGGGTCGGTTCCGTCGCCTGGGCCCTTGCCAATCACGCAAACCGCCCCGCCCCCGCCCAGTGGAACCCATACGACCCTTGCCGCTGGCCAGTTAATCATCTTGCCCGAAAATACAACCATCTCGTTGCCCGCCGCCTTGCAAGTTACGATTGGTCGCGCTGACCCCGCCAGCAGCTTTTATCCAGAGATTGACCTCACCCCGTATGGCGCTTTGGAAAAAGGGGTTGGCCGTCGCCACCTTCGGCTTTTCCTCCTGAATAGTCAACTTTCAGCCGAAGACTTAGATAGCACTAATGGTAGCTTTCTGAATGGGATTCGGTTAGCCCCTAGAGCGCCACAGCCCCTCCAGAACGGCGATGAACTCCGCTTAGGGACGATGACCATGACCGTTCGGGTTCAAAGCTAAACGCAACTAAACCAACGGAGCTTTAATACGCAGCACCGAGACCTTTGTGCCTAACCAAGCCACAAAGGTCTTTTCCCTTTTTTTCGCTGGCTTTTCGCTAATGAATCTCTCTTTCTGCTGCGAAAATAACTGAATCGTTTTAAGCTATAATGATAATGGTTGAAGTAGCGCAAGCTCTCCAGCCTGCGGGGGCCTGTTCAGGGACAGGCAGGATGCCTGTCTTACGCCCCCAACTTGGCGTAACGCGGGCTTCCAGCCTGCGGGTGACTTGGCGTAGCGCGGGCTTCCAGCCTGCGGGTGACTTGGCGTAGCGCGGGCTTCCAGCCTGCGGGTGACTTGGCGTAGCGCGGGCTTCCAGCCTGCGGGTCTGTTCAGGGACAGGCATCCTGCCTGTCTTACGCCCACTTATAGAATGAATAAGATCATGCCGACAGAGCTTGTTTGGGAAGGCAAGTTTGATGCTAAAGGATGTAAAAAGGCTCCTTTGCGCGTCCAATTACCCTTCCAAGAGGTTGAAACCGTCAATGAAAGTGCCATAGATCGTGGGAAACAACTGGCTCTCTTTCATGCGGGGCAAACTCGCGCCTGGCGCAATCGCTTAATTTGGGGCGACAAAAAGTATGTTTTGCCTTCGTTGCTGCCAGAGTTCGCGGGCCAAGTCAACTTAATCTACATTGATCCCCCTTTTGCCGTCGGCAGCGATTTTAGCTTTCAAGTCGCAATTGAAAACGAAACCTTCACGAAAGAGCCTTCCTTGCTGGAAGTCAAGGCTTATCGGGATACCTGGGGCAAAGGCTTAGATTCCTTTTTGCAATGGTTTTACGAAACTAGCATTTTGCTTCACGAGCTATTAAGCGAAGATGGTGTTATCTATGTCCATTTAGATGAACATGCTGGGCATTATGCGAAGGTTTTGCTCGATGAAGTCTTTGGCAAAAGTAACTTTTTGCACGAGATCGTTTGGCATTACCCCGACAACTTTCAAGGCAATGTCAATGGCTTTGCAAATAATCATAATATTCTGTTGGTTTATGCGAAAAGGGCTAAAGTAAAACTAAAGCGGCTGGAGATTCCCCTAGAAAAAGCGGTTAAGCGCGACGTTCGCGTCTGGAGTAAGACGGAAAAGAAAATCGTGGCGGGGCGCGACGAGGCGGGCAACCTGCTCTATCGCACATACGAAACGAAGTTTGCCGATGATGTTTGGACTATCGGGCAAAGTTCCGTTACCAAAGCGAAAAGTAGCGAATGGCTGGGTTATCCCACGCAGAAACCCGAAGAATTACTGCGAAGAGTGATTGAATCGGCTTCCAACGCAGGCGACCTCGTTTTAGATTGTTTTTGTGGCAGCGGGACAACGCCTGCGGTAGCTGAAAAGCTAGGGCGGCGGTGGATTGCGGCGGATTTAGGGCGGTTTGCGATTCACACTACCCGCAAACGGCTTTTGACGATTGATAATGTGCGCCCGTTCGTGGTGCAAAACTTAGGCAAATATGAGCGGCAATTGTGGCAAAAGAGCATCTTTGGCCCCGAAGAGCAAGAATTGCAAACCCGTTATCTTCAATTCATCTTAAAGCTCTATCAC
>Ga0316607_1000067_pt1 | contig 40564 bp, 38 predicted proteins | sample MIS2016062E_MG_FD_207674 | JGI IMG/M metagenome (GOLD analysis project Ga0316607, IMG submission 207674) | Microbial mat bacterial communities from Middle Island sinkhole, Lake Huron, Michigan, United States - MIS.2016.062E | ecosystem: Environmental > Aquatic > Freshwater > Lake > Sediment...
ACCTGCTAATGCTTCGGCTACGACCCCGTGCATAAGGGACTTACACCCTCTGGAAAATAAAAGCTCACACTCACTTGCTTTCATCAAAATAATTTTGCATTTTTGCATTTTTTCTGATAACTTGCAGTAAGTGTGCGCTCCTGCTCATGCAGGACGCACACATTGTATATGCGGTAATTGCGGGCATTGTGCGTAACTTGAAACTTTGAAATATAATTTGACATTGTGCTTAATTTTAACATTCTACTTTCAAATCCCGCAACTACGCATACACATTTTCGTTATCGTGCATTATAAAGAACGACACAACGATACGGATAAAACAAATAACTAATGAAGATACTACTTAAAATCATTTTGATTGGGTTTTCGATTAATACATTCGGACAAAACGGGATTACTTTTAAAATAGAAAATCTATCAAAACCGCAAAAAATTTTGTATTTGCAATCGTACGAAGATATTTATAAAAACCTGATATTAAAAGATGTCAATTTTTCTAAATGGGAAATTGGAATAGATTTCAAATATAATATATTGGCTAAAAGTCAAGCTCCTGATAGTTTAGTAAATTTTGGATACAATTCATTTTTTAATGGAATGTATCAAGCGTATGCTGAACATCGTCCTTTCGTTTTATCTCCAGATATGATTTGGTTATTGATAAGTCAAGGATTTGCAAGGCATGTAAATGCAAATCCTGAGAAGCTACGTGAATATTTTGTTGACTTTTCAGGCAAATTAACATTAATAGTAAATTCAAATAACGATTTACTCAAAGATTCGACAAATTGGGAGGAAATTTTCCCTCTGTTCACAGCACAAATTGCCGAACATACAGGAGAAAGCCTAATAAATACTTTAACCTCAAACTTTTCAACCACAACAGAAATTGAGAAAGTTGCTTCGGAAATTACTATAATGGAAGCAATGGAACCATATTTTGAATTCGTAATGATATATATAGTTTGTGGTATTCCAGAGATTACTTTGCAAGGAACAACAGAAGATTGGCAAAAAATACTTGATAAGACTAAAAAACTTGGAGCCTATGATTTAGTATGGTGGACTGATGAATTAGAACCAATTCTTAAAGAAATTATAAACGCATCAAAAGGCGATATTAACAAAAAGTTTTGGAGAAATATGTTTAAGTACCATTCTCAAAAAAAATATGGTGCACCAAATATTATTGATGGTTGGATTGTCAAATTTTTTCCCTACGATAAAGACGGTAAACGAAATAATTTGAATAAACTTATTGGAGGCGGCAGTTTACCTGAGGAAATAGTGAAGGTTGATTTAACGTTTATAAAAACCGATGGTGTTTACACCGAAGAAACTATGCTTGAGTTATGGGCAGGTTTTATAGGATTAGAACAAAACTCAGAAACTTTTGCACTTACGCCTAAAATTAGTTGGATGATTAAGAAAAAGGACATTAATCAAACTGGACTTCACCAAAAATTAGAATCAGATAACATTCCAAGTAGTGGGGTTGGAGTGGGTTTAGATATAAGAATTATAGATGTTCCCGAAAATTTAAGAAAGCTAAAAGAAATATATTCTTTAAGTCTACATATTAAAAACAACGTGTTTATTCCAGACTGGCTAAAAGACATAAGAATTGGGAAACTTGAAATTGATGGAAAAATAACTAATGAAGAAACTGAGAAAATCATTTATTGGTTTCCCAATACAGATTTAAAAATAAATGGAAAAGAATATAATAAAGGGAAAAATGGATGGATGACAGTTTCAGGAAACATGATCCCTGTTGAAATACTTGAGTTAAAAGAAATATGGATTCTTGAGATTTGGAATATGGATTATAAAGAAGACAAATTAATACTACCTGATGCTTTAAAAAATATTAAAATTGCACATTTGTCTTTAGTAAATGAAACTTCTCCTGAAAATATTGTGAAATTGAAAGAACTTTTACCAGAAACAAACATATATATGCAAGGAAAGAAAATAAACAACGCACGCTAAAATGCGGCATAAGAAAAAAAAACCTGACAAATGACAGATGATAAAACTTCAATAGCTCAATTAGAACTTTTAGATTTAATAATAAACAATTCCAAAGGGATAATTTGGGCTATTGACCATGATTATTGTTTGTTATATGCAAATAAAGCTTATCAAAACGCTCTTGTTGCGGCAGGCGGCAAAGAAATGTCAATAGGTCAAAGTGTTTTATCAGATGAATACCCAAAGGAATTTCTTAATTTTTGGAAAGCTAATTATGATAAGTGTTTTAATGACGAACACTTTTCAATAGAAAGTGAAATGCCTTGGGCTGACGGAATTCACTATATTGAAAATTCTCTTAATCCTATAAAAAACACAAATGGAATACTAATCGGTTTGGTTGTAACTTCACTTGATATTTCTGACCGCAAAAGAGCTGAAAAAGCTTTAAAAATAAGCGAAGAAAAGTGGCGAACTCTTTTTGAGATATTACCTGTTGGTGTTTCTATACGTGATAAAGACAATAATATTTTGGAAAGTAATCCAGAATTAAATAGAATTTTGGATTTAACTAAATCGGATTTAGAAAATAGAAAATATCAACAAAGAAAATATTTGAATTCAGATAATCAACAAATACAAGCAGATGAATTTCCAAGCAACCGTGCTATTAACGAACAAAAAATTATTCGAAATTTTGAAATAGGAATTGTGAAAGAAAACGGTACTACAATCTGGACAAAAGTAAATACAGCACCATTTATCAATCATACCAAGTGTGTAATTGTTACAACTGATATTACAAAAAGTAAACAAGTCGAACAAGCATTAAAAGAAAAGGAAGAAAATTTAACAGAAGCACAAATAGTTGGTAATGTTGGGCATTGGGAATATAATATAGTAAATCAGAAACTTTTTTGGTCTGACCACCTTTATATAATAAACGGCATGTCCAACAACGATTTTCAACCCAATTTACAGAATTCGTTAGAATTATGTCATGTTGATGACAGGGAAAAAATAAAAAATGCTTTAATAAATTCAATTCAGCATAAAACAAATTTTGATGTTGAATATAGAATAGTAACGAAAAGTGGCAAAACCAAATATTTATATGCAAAGACATTGATTAAATTTGATGAAAACAAAAATCCTTTGCGGATAATTGGCACTGTAGCCGATATTACCGACCGTAAACAAGCAGAATTAATCATTCAACAACAAAACAATGTATTAAAAAAAATAAACACCGATAAAGACCGCTTTATAACAATTCTTGGACATGATTTAAAAAGTCCTTTTAATTCTATACTTGGATTTTTGAGTTTATTAACCCAAAATGTTCGCAAATACGACATTGATAAAATTGAAAGCCAAATAAATATTGTTAATAATTCTGCTCAAAATACTTTTAAACTATTGGAAGACATTTTAATGTGGGTAAGAGCAAATTCGGGTAAAATTCCTTATGAACCACAAAAACTGAATTTTGCAACTATTTGTAACGAAGTCATTGAAAATTTGAAATTAACTGCAAATACAAAAAACATAACAATAAATCATTTTGCAACCGATGAAATTAATATTTTCGCAGATATAAATATGTTGAATACCGTTTTGCGTAACCTTGTTTCAAATTCAATAAAATTTACAAACAAAAGTGGTCGGATTGATATTTATGCAGAAAAAAATCATTCAAATATAATAATTACAGTTTCTGACAATGGAGTTGGAATAGAACCAGATACATTAAAAAAACTTTTTGAAATTTCGCAAAAAGCAACAACAGACGGAACAGAAAATGAAAAAGGAACAGGTTTAGGATTATTGCTTTGCAAAGAATTTGTAGAAAAACACGGCGGAGAAATTTGGGTAGAAAGCGATTTTGGAAAAGGCAGCGATTTTAAATTTACAATGCCTTTGTGCAATGATTGACAAAACGAGTTAACTAATTGATTTATAAATGAAATAATGCCATTAACATACAATTGACCGACCATTTTTTATTTTTTGGGCTTGCCGCAGGCGCAACACAAGCCCAAAAAATAAAAAATGTTGGCAATTGTTTTTCGGCAGCGATTGATAAAACTAAACAACTTAAAAAATGGAAAAATTACAAATTTCGGTGATTATAATAAATTTCAATTCAGCACTTTATACAATTGAATGTATAAAGTCTATTAAAAAATTTGCTGAACCGAATTTAAAATATAATATAATAGTTATAGATAACAATTCAAAATCTGTTGATTATGAGAACTTAAATTTATTTGTCAATACCCAATCAAATATAAAATTAATAAGAAGTAAACTGAATTTAGGGTTTTCTGGGGGAAATATGTTAGGTATTCAACATACAAATGCAGAGTATATATATTTTTTAAATAATGACACTTTATTTCTAAATGATTGTTTATCTATATTATATAAATTTATGCTGACAAACAGCAATGTTGGTATCTGCACCGGACAAATGTATAATACTGATATGTCATTTCATCATAGTTTTAGTTATTTTCCAACGCTTTTTTTGAAAGTTTTTGGATCAGGGATATTAAGAATTTTTAAACCACAAAAATTCCCTAAAAGAAAAATAGAATATATTAATCCTTTACAAGTTGATTTCGTTACAGGTGCTGCAATGTTTGTTGATTATTCGAAATTTTCAGAAATAAGCGGTTTTGATACTAATTTTTTTCTCTATTGTGAAGAAGAAGATATTGCATTGAGAATGAAACAATCCAATTTTTCGGTGTATATTGTTCCAGAAGCAAAATTTATTCATCACATGGGGAAAAGTACAGTTCGTAATTTGGATGTTGAAAAGGAAAATTACATATCTCTACTGTATTATCACCGTAAATATTCAAGCGAAATAGCGTATATTTTACTTAAATTATTATATTTCTTCAAGAATATTAAAAAGTTTTATAAACATATAAATTATTTAAAACTCGCAATTTTTATACTTTTTGGTGCAAAAATGAAACATTCATTAAAGCATAAGCAGAAATTACGAATAGATTAAAACCGCAAACTTATTATACAGCGGTCAGTGTGGCTTTCGGTAATTTGATACATTGTACGTATCTAAAAACTTTGGTGCGGGTTGATACATTTGTACTCTTAACTAACTAAAAGCCGCACTGCCGCATATAATTTTGCGTCGTCGTTAGCGGTAAGCAAGACAATACACCCTCATAATGAAAGGAATCCAATACATACCGACAAAAAAAATTGCTGACTTTGTGGACAGTATTCTTGTTGTTGAAAACAATGATGTAAAAAAGACGTTTTCACTCCCACTTTTTGCAAACGGCAAACCGACCCTGCTTTTTCAAACAACGAAAGGGACAATTAAAAGCAGTACTAACTATCTAACACTATTCGGACAAACAATTCTTCCATAGAAAATAACATTCAAAGATAATTTTACTCTTATTGCATATTTCTTTAAGCCATTTGCCTTGACAACTCTTTTCGGTTTTTCAGCAAAAGACCTAACAGACAATCCAATAAATTTAAACCTTATTCAACCAAAAAACGCTAACTTTCTACAAGATCAACTTCTTAACGCCAATACAGTTGACGAAATGCTTGCTATTTTAGATGATTTCATATTTACTTTGACAACAAAAATACAGACCGATTATAAGTTGATTAAATACGCAACCAAACTAATTGCCAAAAATCCATCAAAAGAAATACTTAAAAATGTTCAAGACGAACTTTATGTAACAGAACGAACTTTTCAAAGAATGTTTGAAGATAAAGTAGGCATTTCTCCTAATCAATACAGACGCATTGCCCAATTCAATTCTGCATTTCAACAACTAAACCAACAACAATTCAAGCTTTTTTCGGACATTGCTTTTAATAATGAATATGCTGACCAAAGCCATTTTATCAGAGCATTTAAAGAGTTTACAAATATGACACCAAAGGAATACCTGAAATTGGGCAAGAACGAATGACTACGAATTTGTCGGTTTCGTTCTATTTTAAGGCGAACAATGAAAGTAATTTTGTGTCGTTAATTCAATTCAGGGTTAACATAATAAAATAAAATATGACAAATAAAATTTATCCTTGCTTGTGGTTTGATGGACAAGCTCAAGCAGCAGCAAAGTTCTACTGCTCAATTTTCAAGAACTCAAAAATTACTGCAGACAATCAAATGGTAGTAACCTTTGAATTAGACGGCAAAAAATTTATGGGACTAAATGGTGGACCAAACTTTAAATTTAATGAAGCCGTTTCTTTTGTGGTTGACTGTGAATCCCAAGAAGAAATTGACCATTATTGGAATAGCCTTATTGCAGACGGTGGACAAGAAAGTAATTGTGGTTGGTTGAAAGATAAGTTTGGGATGTCTTGGCAAATTGTACCTACAATACTTCCAAAATTGTTAAGCGACCCAACTAAAGCACAAAAAGTAATGGAAGTGTATATGGGAATGAAAAAGTTTGACATCAAAACACTTGAAAATGTGTAAGGACAAAAATGCCAGCCGCTAACAACGGGTATAAAACACTGGGGGTTAATTGGTTGGGTTGCATTTGTAGCCATTATCAGGTTTCGTATCGGCGGATACAGACGCACCTCGCAAACCCCTACCTTTCATACCCGCTAAAGTTGTGTGCCAGTTAAAGAATAACAATACACTTAGTGAATAATGATATATTTCAATAAATGATGAATCTAATTGAGAAAAAATATTACCATACATTGATTGAGCCATTAAAATGTGTTATAATCAATAACTTATTTGCTCGTTCAGTAATTGAACAAAAAGTTTTAGGAAAAGTATATGTCGATAATTTTGATAATCCCCGAACTTATTACATTGTTCACCCTTATGGAATGTCGCTGTTATTCGGTGATTGCAATAATATTGATTTTAACGAAAAGTTTAAAGAATATGCACTAAATACTAATTTTGAGCGTAAAAAACATGAATGGATGCAAGCATTTCCTTGTAATTGGGATTCGGTTCTTTCCAATTTGTTTGGCAACTTCATGATTAAATCGTCTGACAATATCGAGAAAAAAGAACACGAAATAATAGAGTTGAATACCCGTGTTAATTTTAAATTCAATGAGCAAAAATATCGTGAATTTAATCTTCATAATAGTAGTTCAGATTTTCATATTGTTCGTTCAGAAAGGCATATATTTCTGGATATGAAAGGCTCTGTTGTGCCTTCGTCATTTTGGGATAATGAGGACGATTTTTTTGAAAAAGGAGTAGGATTTAGTTTGTTTTATGAAAACAAATTGGCATCAACAGCCTATTCTGCTTTTATTCATGATAATAAACTTGAAATTGGTATTGAGACGATAGAAGCATTCCGAGGGAATGGTTTTGCCCAATATGTTTGCTCTGCACTGATTGATTATAGCATAGAGAACAGATATGAACCAATTTGGTCTTGTAGAAAAGAAAATTTAAACTCATACAAACTGGCACAAAAGCTTGGATTTGAACCAATAAAAGAAATTCCATTTTATAGATTAAGTAATTGATATGAAAAACCCAATAATTCCTTTGTACAAACAGGCGGATACTGTTATTGTAAAATCGGAGAATTGTTATGTATATGACTCTGACAATAAGCAATATATCGATTTTGAATCGGGCGATTGGTCTTCAAATCTTGGACATTCAAATCCAAAGATTAATGAACGGATTAAACAGCAAGTTGATACATTAATACATGACGGATTAAGATTCAGAAATAATGAATCGGAGCAATTATCCTTAAAACTACTCGATAAATTAGGACTAACTGGAGGACAATGTGCTTTCGTCAACTCAGGTTCAGAAGCAGTAAATCTTGGAATAACCATTGCTAAAAACTTGATCGGTAGGAAAAAAGTTTTAAAAATGGATTGTTCCTATTTATCAGCTTTTGGACACGGGCAGATTTCAGAGAGTAACACTGATTTGATAAATATACCTTTCAACAATTTAGATGCGATTTCTAAACTGGATTTTCAAGAGATTTCAGCTTTTGTATTTGAGCCTGGAAATTCTTCAAGTTTAATAAAATACCCCAATGAAGACTTTATTAATGCTGTAGCTTCCGAGATTAAGAAGCACGGTGGATTATTAATGGCAAATGAGGTTACAACTGGATTTGGACGGACAGGAAAATGGTTTGGATTTCAGCATTATGATTATCTACCCGATATTGTATCTGTTGGAAAAGCATTGGGTAATGGATACCCTATAAGTGGAGTAGCTATTTCATCGAAAATTTCTGAATTATTCCAAAAATCGCCATTCCGATATGCACAATCTCACCAGAATGACGCTTTGGGTTGTGCCGTCGGACTAGAGGTTATCAGTACTTTTGAAAAATTGGACTTGATAAGCAAAGGATTTGAAAAGGGTACATATTTTAAGAATAAACTGATTAAATTACAAACTAAGCATCCTGAGATAGTTGAAGTTAGAGCAAGAGGATTAATGATTGCAATTGAGCTAAAAACAACTGAAATTGCTGATTTTATTTACAACCAACTAATCGAATACGGATTTCTGGTTGGATTTAAAGAGAACACTTTGAGGTTTATGCCACCATTGATAATTGAAAGAAAACATATAGACATATTAATTGAAACGATTGACCGTATAATAATCTGCACACAACATGTGGTATAAAAAAATGCCGGGATCGTTGGTTATTCAGGATCCGTAACCTGTTACTACTTTTGTGTAACTTGACTGAAAATTGCTCGCAATCGGCGGTTCATCAGACAATGGTGAAGATTTCGTTTAAACTTTGGGAGTGCGGACAAACTTTAAAATAGTAATCGAGTAAAGATTCGTAGCCCTGTCTTTTCAATCAGCTCAAGTTGATGGTTGTAACCACGATCGGGCTTTGGGCAGCAGCCCAGCCTCCCATGTGACTTCGGCTCCATGAATAGGCATCGTTGGGGTCAACTCCTTATCTCAGCATGTTTTTACTTCTTCTTTCCTGCTTTTTTCCAGTTGTGCCAAACGCAGTAACGAATTCTGTTCCGTTGCCTATCGTCCATTTTCTTGAGCACTTCATACATGTTCACAAATTTAAAGTAGTTGATCCTCCCTTTTTGTATTTATTTCATTTTCTGATTTAGGAAGCCTAACCTAATCCGAGACCTCTTTTGGTAATTACATTTTCCTAAGTTTATTCCTGTCGTAGATACATCATTGTTCTTTTGGTGATAATTAATACATAAGGGACTTGCACCCTCTGGAAAAAAAAGCTCACACCTGCTTTGGATTATCACTTTAAATTTGCATTTTTGCATTTTTTCTGATAACTTGCAGCAAGTACGCGCTCCTGTCCATGCCTTACACAAGCAAGAGGTTGATGGCAATTTTGGAACTACGCCAAGAACAAAAGGCTTAAACAACTTTTTAGCATTAGAAACGGATATGCCGAACACCGTCTTAAGAAGTAGGCAAATATTAAGAAGCATTAAAATATGAACAAATTAATAAATTCGCTTTTTTGTTTAATTGCATTAACTTCTTGCGAGAAAGATGTTGTAAAACCTGACAATTTTACGACTACAAATATTAGTTTGCCAACCCATAGATTGACAAGCTATTCTATAATTAAGAACACAAAATATCTAATTGTTTTTGAAACAGGATTGGGAGACGACCATTCCAAATGGAATCAAAAAAACTTACCAACAACAATTAGCACCAATCAAGACATTTTGCTTTATGATAGAGCTGGTTACGGCAAATCTGAAAAAGGTTCAGCACCAAGAAATATTGCAAAATTAAGTGAAGAACTTGATAGCGTAATTAATAAGTTTGACAATGGTAGAAAAATCATATTTGTAGGACATTCACTTGCAGGGATGATTATAAGAGATTATGTAATAAAAAAGCCTAATAAAGTAGCAGGATTATTATTAATTGACCCTTCACATGAAGCATATAATAATCCAACCCAAGATCAAGAAGACCTCATTTATAATACTTTTTTGGGTAGTTACGGTGCGGACTTTGGGGCAACTATGGAAGCAAGAGATTTAATTGAAGATTCACAATATATGGCAACACTTCCTAATTTACCAAATGTGCCTACAATCGTATTAACAAGTATGAAAGTAGATGCCTCTCACAATGGGGCTGATAGACAAAACTGGTTTAACGCTCACGAATCATTAAAAGATGGTATCACAGATTTCACACATATCACATCAATAAATTCTGGACATTACATTTATATCGATGAACCGAATTTAGTATTAGATAATTTGAAATTACTTATTTCAAAATTGCCTTAGAAAAGGAAAATAGCCCCCATTACTGTGTTTATGTAATGGTGGGGGGTATCGTTTTTGGTGTAAATGAATAATTTTAAGCTTCGAAAACCGCCACTAACAAACACATAACGTTGTGCGTCATGCAGGAAAAACCGACCTGCAACCTTGATTCAATAGAACAAAAAGTAAGTAAATAATCCATATGAGTGAGCCGAAGTATGATGAGAATAGAAAAATTTGTCGAAAATAAGAAACAGTTCCTTGACTTATTGTTGTTGGCAGACGAGCAAGAAAATATGATTGACAAATATTTGCACAGTGGAGATTTGTTTGCGTTGTTTGACGATGATTTGAAAAGTGTTTGCGTAGTAGTGCAGATAAATAGTGAAACCTGCGAGTTGAAAAACATAGCGACATACGAAAAATATCAAGGCAAAGGTTACGGTAGAGCATTGATTAGCTTCATTTCTGATTTCTACAAAAACGACTTTAAAACAATGCTTGTCGGTACAGGCGAAACGCCTGGTATATTATCATTTTATGAAGGTTGTGGATTTGAAAAGTCACATCGGGTAAAGAATTTTTTTACAGATAATTACGACCACCCAATGTTTGACGGCGAAATTCAACTTGTTGATATGATTTATCTAAAAAAGGATTTGAAAACTAATGCTATTTATGGTTTATGAAAATTGTAAAAACATCGATTGATAAAATCAAAATATATAGGACAGATTATTTGAACTCATTACCTGAATTTCAAGAATTGTTCATTGAATTAATGATCTGTAATTCTGATTACTATGTTTTTCTAGAGGATAATAATGAAATTGGCTATGCGATTAGGAACAATGATGGCGTTTTGATTGAGTTTTATGTATCAGACAAATACATACCTGACAGTAATGAAATTTTCAGACAACTCTTGGAAGACTTATCTATAACGAATATTTACTGTAAATCATTTGATTCACTTTTATTAAGTAACTGTTTATTAAAGCTACTTCCATATTCGATTCTTGGATTATTGTATCGTGATTATTTTGAACCATTGATAAATAAAGACTCGAGCTTAAAAATGAAAAGGGCGGACCTTTCATCAGTTGGATTAATGATGAGACAAGACGATTCAATAAAGGAACTTTTTGAAACAGAACAGCAATTAATTGATTTTATAAAAAATGAGAATGTTTTTGAATTTTACAAAAACGAAGAATTTGTTGGTTGTGGAATGGTAATAAGGACACATCCAGAGTGGAGTTTTTGTGATTTGGGAGTGTGGGTTAATCCTTCAAAAAGAGGAAATGCTATTGGTTCACAGATTATTTTGAACCTGAGAGAATTCTCTATTAATAACAACTTAGAACCAAGCTGTGGATGTGCAATTGAAAATCAAGCTTCACAGAAAACTATTGAAAAAAGCGGATTTGTAAGTAGATATAAAATGATAAATTTTAAAACAAAATAAAGCACGAACGCACATTCACGTAAACGGCTTCGGCTAAAAGCCGGAGTGCGCCTTACATACCACAGAACGTACGAGAGTTATGCTCCTCTCCTTCGCAGACAAACCCTGCTGTTCATCAGACAAAGGAGAAGAATTCGTTTGGACTTTGATAGTGCGGACATACGTTAAAATATTAAACAAGAAGGGATTCGTAGCCTCGTCTTTTCAAGCGGCTCATGGTGATGGTCGTTCCTAAGATAGGGATTTGGGCAACAGCCCAACCTCCTTTCAGGGTTATACTACATGCGAAAGCATGGTTGGGATTTACACCTAAGTTTATTAAGTTTTTCCGTTTATGTTCCAGCTTTTCCAGGCGTGCCTGATGCAGTAACGAATCCTGTTGCGCAACCAACAGTCTAATTTCTTGAACACTTCATACATGCTTGCAAATTGCAACATTTTCTCAAAGGCATTATTATGATTATAAAACCAAAATACCAAAATGGAATTAATGGCCACGCCGTGTATTACCAATGCAAGATGTATTATTCCGAATGATAACCAATACCGTGTTTTAAAAGATACTGAGTTTCCAAAAGTTGAAATTCTTTCCCTGAATGAGTTTGCGCGACAATTTAATAACGCAAAATAAAAATAAATTGGATTTGACTGTATCAAACGACAAAAACTCTCTAACTCCTATCAACTAAGAGACTTTCTCCCTTCCTATGGAGGAGTCGGGGAAGGTCGTTACTCCAAAGCGTGAAGTATGTAACGTTAGCAAAGAATTGTGTAATAACCATTCCAATTAACTCATCTATCTTTGTTTTTTTAAAATTGTTTTAACAAATAAAATCAAAAGCGATGAAACAGAACAAAGTATTTACGGTTATAGCACTTCTATTGTTTGGCCTTATGAGTTCTTGTGATAATATAGACGAACCCATGGAGGACGTTCCTCAGTTAACCTTTACTGTACCAGTAAACAAAGCAGTAAACGTGGATATAAGCACCCTAATTTATGCCGAATTTAGCGTAGCAATGGATTCTTCAACGATTAATACTTCTACATTTCTTTTAAAACATGGCACTACCGATGTAGTAGGTACGGTTTCTTATTCAGGAAAAAGGGCTGTCTTTACACCCGCTTTTCCGCTTTTACTGGATACGGAATATACTGTGATGATAACTTCTCGTGTTAAAAGCACAAATGGCAAGCCTCTCACAGGCAGAGGAACTTATTTAGGTGATGTTGGTGGTAGTGTTAAAAGCACAGATGGCAAGCCTCTCATTAGCAATATATATTGGGAGTTTAGAACTTTTGCTTCAGGTTCAGGACTTACGGGAGTAAATCTAAATGCTGCAGAAAACTATGTAATTCTGGCTAAAACAGCAATATCAAATAATTCAACATCTGATTTAACAGGTGACTTGGGTTTAAGTCCTGCAGCAACATCCTATATAACTGGATTTTCGCTTACAGACGCAACTGGATATGCTACCTCAGCACAGATTGATGGTAGATTGTATGCAGCTGATATGGCTGTTCCTACACCGATAAATCTTACTACAGCAGTAGAGAACATGATTACAGCCTATAACGATGCTGCTGGTCGCACTTCACCTCATTTTATAGAACTGGGAAGCGGTAATATTGGAGGCAAAACGCTTTTGGCAGGACTATATAAATGGACAAGCACTGTTACACTGCCTACTGATGTTACCATTTCGGGTAGCGCAACAGATGTATGGATTTTCCAAATAGCACAGGATTTAACCATGAGTAATGGAGTAAACCTTACGCTTAGCGGAGGAGCATTAGCAAAGAATGTTTACTGGCAAGTGGCTGGTACTGCAACTTTTGGAACAAACTCACATTTTGAGGGCATTATTTTATCGATGACGGGTATAACATTTCAAACAGGTGCAACTTTTAAAGGAAGAGCTTTGGCTCAAACTGCTGTCGTGCTCGATAACAATGTGATTGTACAACCATAAAAAGTACTTCAATGAATCTTCATTTGCCGTCTTAAGGAATATTTAAGACGGCATTTATTTTTTAGGAATTTTGGAAATTGTTTTAAAAGATAAAATCAAATTTTATCTAAAATTACATTCTTTGAGACCATCATAAAGTATAGCAATACAACAAAGTGAATTCTTTCTTAATTTTCAATTGACAGCACAATATGTCACAATTAAAAAGGTAAAATATGTCCTATTAATACCTTGATTTGCAAATTTAAATACTGTTAATCAATTCATTAATCTGTGAATTGTGTAATTATTAATTCTCAATATGTAACAGTTCACACCCTAAAACTTCGTTACTTTGCACAATAAACCAATAATAATATACTATGAAAAAATTATTTGCTATAAGTATTTGTTTGGCAATACTAACAATAGGTAATGCGCAAACAATAGATAAAAAATGGAACATCGGTTTGCATGGTGGGCTAACCCAATACAATGGTGATCTTGGAAACGATCTTTACAAAACACAAAAGGGAACCTATGCTATGGGGGGGATCTCTGTTTCAAGGTATTTTGCAGGTCATTTCGATCTTAACCTGCTAGCAACCAAAGGCTCTGTTGGAACAGATAACACTGAAGGTAATTTTAAACGAAATGTTACAACAGCAATCTTGAATTGTAGATTTAATATTTTAGGACCAAAATCTTTTGCGCGTCCTTATGTATTTGTGGGTGGTGGCGTTATTTTGTATGACAAAGACTTAGACATAGAAGAATCGAAGGTTGATTATATTGCTCCCTCATTTGGTGGTGGGTTAAATATTAAATTAGGCACATCGGTAATGCTTAATTTTCAGGAAACTTTTATGTACACCAGCTAAGACAATAGAGATAATGTAGTAGCTGATGAAAATGATATGTATCTTTTACATTCCGTAGGACTTACATTTAATTTCGGAACTAAAAAAGATGCCGATGGCGATGGAATTTCAGACTATCGCGACAAGTGTGATAATACACCCCCTAATATTGAAGTGGATAAAACCGGATGCCCCTTGGATAAAGATGAGGACGGCGTAGCAGATTATTTAGATGCTTGTGCAGACAAAGCTGGGGTAAAAGAATTGAATGGCTGTCCCGATATTGATGGTGACGGTATTGCTGACAAAGATGATGCTTGTCCCGATGCAAAAGGAACAAAAGTACTGAAAGGATGTCCTGACAAAGATAACGATGGAGTTGCAGATAAGGATGACAAATGCCCCAATGATGCAGGAACAGCGATATTAAAAGGGTGTCCTGATGCCGACAAAGACGGAGTAGCTGATGTGGACGATTTATGTGCTAATACGAAAAATGGATACAAAGTTGATGCTGTGGGTTGTACCATGGATAACGACAAAGACGGAATTGTGAACGAAGAAGATGCTTGCCCTGATTTATCCGGACCATTGGCGCTAAAAGGATGCCCTGATACCGATGGTGATGGCGTTGCTGATAATTTAGACCGTTGTCCTAAAGTAAAAGGAACGATTGCAAATAAAGGTTGCCCAGAAATTGCAGTTGCCGATATTAAAAAGATCACCAACATTGCCAGCAAAATTTTCTTCGAAACCAACAGCGATAAACTTAAAGTTGCATCTTTAGCACAATTAGACGAACTGTCGATTATTCTTAAAAAATACGATGCTGCCAATTTGGTTATTGAAGGTCATGCCGATAGTCAGGGTGATGATGCCTTTAACCTTACTCTATCGCAAAAGCGTACCGAATCAGTTAAAGTATATTTAATGGAAAAAGGTATTATGGAATCGAGATTGACTGCTGTTGGCTTTGGTGAAACCCAACCAATTGCAGACAATAAAACAGATCTTGGCCGAGCAAAAAACAGAAGAGTTGTATTGAAAACAACCTACTAAAAACTGCATGTAATCTTCATATAAAAAGGTCGTCTCAATTATGAGACGGCCTTTTTCATATTATACCTTAAATCCGCAAGTGTTTTTTGTTTGACCACGAATTAAAAGAATTTTAGTTCTTTTAAATAACGTGAAGAAATATTTATGCAAACTATTGTTTATTACACAAATTGAATTAATTCTGCGGATTTTTGGAAAGATAAAAAATATTTTTGGCAGCTTCTTTGCAAGTATGCATTTCTATCATGAATAAGTTTTCAAGTTAAAATTTCATCAATGAAAGCGTTCAATAATTTTGCCTTTCTATTTTTGTGTATATGCTATTTGAATTTTTCAAATACTGAACTTTATGCTCAGTGTACTACAAACAACGCATTCAAAGCAGGTGAGGTAATCCGGTATGACATCAGTTACCAATGGGGCATTATTTGGGTAGAAGCCGGTGATGTTTTTTTCAGTGTTCAAAAGGCAAATTTTGCCGGAGGCGATGTTTTTCATTTTTATAGCTATGGTAAAACGAAACCATTTTGGGACGGGATGTTCAAAGTTCGCGATGAATACCAATCCTATACTGACGCAAAAACATTTGAACCTTATTACTCTACCCGAAAAACACTTGAAGGAAATTTTTGGGCCAATGATAAAACCACCTTCGATTATTCAACAAATAAAATTTATGCAAACACCAACAATGCAGAGCGAAAGAAAAAAACGGATACTTTGCAAATGAAACCTTGCACACTAGATTTGTTGACGGCCATTTATTATGCAAGAAATATTGATTTTACCAAATTGTCCAAAAAACAAACATTTCCTTTTACCGTTGTAATCGACAATGGTATTTTTGAATTATATGGACGCTATTTGGGGCAAGAAGAACTCATACTTCCGAATAAGAAAAAATTCAAGACCTTAAAATTCTCTGCGCTTCTGATCGAAGGCACAATTTTCAAAGGCGGCGAAGACATGACTGTTTGGGTGAGTGATGACCCTAACCATGTTCCACTTCTGGTTGATGCAAAAATCCTAATTGGATCAGTAAAAGCTTATATGACAAGTTATTCTGGACTTAAATATCCATTGTCGTCAGAAATAAAATAATCTTTATTTGGGGGAAATCATTTTGACCCAAATCATACTACAAACAATATCATTCATGCAAAGCTCAATTTTGGTAATGATGCTTTTATTTTTTACATCCACTTTTTATGGACAGAATCTTCTTTCCAAAAAAGTTCATATAGAACTAAAAGAGGCAAATCTGGTCAAGTCTTTGGATGAATTGGCCAGAGTTTCCGGTATCTATTTTGCTTATGGGAAAAGTATTGTCAATAGTCCAATAAAAATTAATATGAATAAGGAGGCATCGGTTTCCTTCATTCTGGATTCGATTATGAAAATGTCCGGTATGGAGTATTTTTCTGTCGATGATCAAATTGTGATTCGGAAATCAGCGACAAAAAGTTCCAACCGAATTGTAAAAATAATGGTTTTGGATCAAACAAATCATTTGCCGATTCCATATTCAGCCCTCTTGGCTTACCCAAAAAGGCAATATTACATTGCCAATGAAAATGGAGTATTAAAATTGATAACAACTGACTTTTCAATAACGGATAGTTTTATTATCAGCTCTATAGGATATAAAAGTCATAGAATTTCTGTTGATAAAGTTATGTCCTCAGATTTCTTCACTCTTTATCTTACTCCCAAAGATATTCCACTTGATACAGTGCTGGTCTCTGCAAAGGCCCTAAAAACAGATTTCACCATGAATCATTCCTCTGTGTCTTTGGGTACGGTTTACCTGGACACCCATGGTCAACAAACAGCTCTTTACATTAGGAATAATCATAAAGAAGGCGTAAAAATTAAATCCTTTTGCATCTACCTTTCCAAAAAAGGCAATACCAAAGCTCCTTTGCGAATTCATCTTTATACCTTTGATTCCACAAGCCAAAAGCCTTTACTGGATATACTGCCAGAACCGATTATTGTTCTGCCCAAAGGAAAAAAAGGCTGGATTCAAATAGATTTGGCGCAATACAATTTATATATACCGAAAAATGGAATATTTGCCGCTGTCGAAGGAATTTATGCCGGCAACCAGGAGGACAAAAAAAACAATCTGGAGGATGATACAGAAGCTGCCGATCTTTTATCTTATGGCCAAAAAATTGGTTACAATTTAAAAAGGAAGAATCAAACTTGGCATTATTCTTTAGATCAAGAGTGGTTTCAGATACCCAAAAAGTATTTTAACATCATGATTTCACTCGAAATTTTTGTTATTTCAAGAAAAGTTAAAAATTGAGGATTACTTTTAAACCCATCATATTATATATTTTACCATGAAGAAAAATATTTATCTTATCTTTTTATTCTTTATTGTCTGGTCACAAAATGTCCATGCACAATGCGACCAGGCATTAGTAGAAAAGACAATTTCTATGAGCGGTAAGGATGCTCTTTTCCTTAGAGAATTTATTGCAAAATATAAAAAGCCCAGCAGGAAAAATCCCGCTCCGATTTCGAAATTTTCTTGCTATCTTAAAGAAAATGCCCAATATCGCTTCAATTATCTTTGCTTAGATACAAGCATGTATTTATCCGCAATGAAACTCTACAGCACTTCTGGGCAAGAGCTTGCTTCGATTTCCAAAAATCAAAGAAACTTTGAATTCATTTGCAAAGAATCCGGAGTCCATACTTTACTTGTATCTTTCGTTCAACCACAAATTTCATGCATTGTCGTGGTGCTTTCGCTTGTAGTAAATGATGCCTCTATTAAGTCAGGTGTGGAAAAAAATAAAATAAGCGAAAATGAACTTTACCTCGGTATCGAAAATCCATTATCTGTGGAAAATCTAGATCCCAACGATCATATAGAATTTAAAATTGAAGATGGAGAAATTATTTATCATGATTCAATGTATTTTGCAAAGGTTTTTAAATTAGGTAAAACCAATCTAACCGTAATTTCGTATGATTCAGGTGGGCAAGTCAGGGATGTTTCTATTACTGAGTTTGAGGTGCGGGAATATCCAATGCCTTCGGGTACACTTGCCGGAAAAAATGGCGGACTTATTTCCTTGAAAGAAATAAGCTTAGCCAATGAAATACAAGTTCGAATGCCCCAAGGATTTGAATCTAAAGAATTTCAGATTCATAGTTTTTGCGTAGGATCTTTTGGAAAATCGGATGAGAAGTGTTCTTATTCAAATGCATTTACCTTTGAACAAAAAAGGTTTTTAAGCCAACTTAACCATGGAAATCAATTCCTGATTTATAAGATTTTTGTAAAATATAAAAATGGAAACATGTTCGAATTAGCTCCTTTGGGTTTCATTATCGAATGATTTTTCTATCATTTTATAAAGAGGTATCGGAAAGGCAAATTTCTTCAAATTTTCAGTTTCAACTTTCTTATAATTCAATAAAATATAGCTATCCGATTGAGCGAAAGAAATATCGACTTCATAAAAATTTAGGTGAATTTTTTGATGCGTAAGCGTGTGCAGCAGAGTGGCATTGATTTTTATGCTATCGATTTTCAATCCCTCTTGCATTTCGAACCAGACAGCGTTTTCTTCCAAAACAATTTGTTCATCCAGAGATTCAATCAAAGGAAATTCAAATAGTTTTTTCCATATATCGTTCTGAATTCTTTGTTTTATAAAGGTATAGTCGCCTAAGCGAAAAATGAAGTAATGAAAAAATCTGTGTTTCAATACAATTTTATGCTTTTTGGGTGGGAATATATTTACCGAATCATTATTATAAGCAAAACATAATTTTTTGAAAATGCAATTCAAGCAATCAGGTTTGCCCGGAGTACAAAACAATGCTCCAAATTCCATCAGAGCCTGATTGAAAATGGCTGGTGAACATTGATCCATAAATTCCAAACCAATTTGGGTATATTCCTGCATTTGCTTTATATTTTGCGGCAAATAATTGATACCAAATAAGCGGGAAAAAACTCTTATGGCATTTCCATCCATCACAACTTCCTTTAGATTGAATGCAATGGAGGCAATGGCTGATGCTGTGTAAGTTCCTATTCCCGGAAGACAGATCAGCTCTTTATGACTTTGAGGAAATTTACCATTATATTTTTCGCAAATTATTCTTGCACAGGCAAGCATGTTTCTTGCTCTGGTATAATATCCTAATCCCTGCCAAATTTTAAGAATTTCGTCTTCGGGTGCTGCTGCCAATAAGTAAACATTAGGATACTTTTCGGTAATATTTTCATAATAGCTTAATCCTTGTGCTATTCGAGTTTGTTGAAGAATAATTTCGGACAGCCAAACCCTATAGGGATCACGTGTTTTGCGCCAAGGCAAATCTCTTTTATTAATTATATACCAATCAATTAGCTCTTCACCCTTATTCATGTATTTTTATAATTCATTAAATTTTAGCATATTTTGCAAAAATAATCTTAAATTCATTTTTGTAAATAATATTTTGGTTTATCTTTGCAGTCCGTTTTGCGAATGCTATTTATTGACAACTAAATAATTTAATCAAAATGACAAAAGCAGACATCGTAAATGAAATCTCTAAGAGCACAGGTATTGAAAAAGTAACTGTACAAAAGACCGTAGAAGCTCTCATGGACACCGTAAAGGGGTCATTAGTCAAAGGAAAAAACGTGTATTTAAGAGGGTTTGGTAGTTTTATTATCAAAAAGCGCGCTCAAAAAACAGCTCGCAACATTTCTAAAAATACTACAATTATTATTCCTGAACACTTTATTCCAGCATTTAAACCAGCTAAGTCTTTTGTTACCAAGGTAAAGGGTAACGTAAAGAAATAAGCATGGTTTATTAAAAATTATTAATCTTTAATAAATTAAAATTATGCCTAGCGGTAAAAAAAGGAAAAGACATAAAATGGCTACGCATAAACGTAAAAAACGTTTACGTAAGAATCGACACAAAAAGAAAAATCGATAGCCGATCATTGTTTGCGCTTTGATAATTTATTGTCTTCTAGAATTGGGATATAAACCTAAAGTTGCATAATTTTCAGTATTTCTGTAATATTTTGATTATTCATTTATTACAAATATTGGAAACGGACTGCCTGCTTTAGGTTTGTATCATTTTTATGGATATAGAATCCATGTTTCTATTATTTCTCCGGTTTTGATATTTCATTTTTTATAGATTGCGAAAAGAAATTTTAAGCAATACAATTAAACTGATATACTTATGATAACATTTTTAATCAATAAGAATAAAATCAGTATAATTTTAGAAAAATGAAAGTTTAAGCAAAGAAATTCAATACATTAATCTCATAACCTATTGGATTTGTGACGAACGAATTAGTTATTGATGTTTCTCCATCAGAAATATCTATTGCATTATTAGAAGATAAGCAACTGGTAGAATTAGCAAAGGAAAAGAATAATAAAAAATTTGCAGTAGGAGATATTTATTTGGGCAAAGTAAAAAAAATTATGCCCGGTCTCAACGCAGCCTTTGTTGATGTAGGGTACGAAAAAGATGCCTTTCTTCATTACCTTGATTTAGGTCCTCAATTTAGGACTCTAAACGAATATGTTCAATTATCTTTAAGTACCAAAGGAAAGGTGCCACCTTTTCAAAATTTTAAAACAAAGCCCGATATAGACAAAAATGGTAAGATCACCGATGTTCTGACTACCGGACAAATGATATTGGTTCAAGTTGCAAAAGAACCCATTTCGACCAAAGGTCCAAGAATTAGCACAGAAATTTCCATTGCTGGCCGAAATTTGGTTTTGATGCCCTTCGCAGACAAAGTTTCAATTTCTCAAAAAATCAAATCTGCCGAAGAAAGACATAGACTCAAAAAGCTCATACAAAGCATAAGACCCACAAATTACGGGGTTATCATCAGAACTGTAGCAGAAGGAAAAAGAGCTGCAACGCTCGATACGGAACTACGAAGTCTGGTCGATAAATGGGAAAACGTTATTACAAATTTACACACTTTTTCTCATAAAAATCTTGTTCTTGGCGAGCTCGACAGAACTTCAGCAATACTTCGAGATATTTTGAACTCATCATTCAACAATATTTATGTAAACGATGAAGCTGTTCATGAAGAAATTCAAAAGTATATTGAAGAAATTGCACCAGAAAAGCTCAAAATAGTCAAGCTCTATATCAATAAAATTCCCATTTTTGAACATTTTGGGGTTGACAAACAAGTAAAAGCTTCTTTTGGAAGAACGGTCACGTTTAAAAACGGCGCCTACCTTATTGTGGAACATACTGAAGCTTTGCATGTCATAGATGTAAACAGCGGAAATCGTTCTAAGCGCACCATCGATCAGGAAACCAATGCGCTCGAGGTAAATTTGTCTGCGGCAGAAGAAATTGCCCGACAACTTCGCTTAAGAGATATGGGTGGCATTATTGTTGTGGATTTTATTGATATGCATTCTCCAGAAAACAAGCTCATGCTCTACGAGCGCATGAAAATTGCCATGGAGAAAGACCGTACAAAGCACAATATTTTGCAGCTTAGCAAATTCGGCCTCATGCAAATCACCCGTCAAAGAGTTAGACCCGAAACCAACATCAAAACATTGGAAAAATGTCCTACTTGTATGGGTTCTGGCGAAATATCACCATCGGTATTGATCATTGACGAAATCGAGAACAATCTGCTTCGAATTATTAATAAATTCCAGTTAGGATTTTTGCAGCTTAAAGTTCATCCATTTGTTGCTTCTTATCTCAAAAAGGGTTTGATTTCAACAAGAATAAAATGGAGTATCAAGTATAAAATTCTTCTCAGAATTAAAGTAGAAAATTCTTATTCCTTTCTGGAATACCATTTCTTCAATCGTATAGATGAAGAAGTTTTCGATTGATTAAGAGATTACAACGCCTAAATTTTTCTGCAAATTCTTTTTTTGTTTTGCAAGGAATATTCATAAAATAACAATGCCAAGGTTTTATTACCTTGGCATTGTTTTTAACTGGCTAAAAAAGAAAAATTATCTACTTATAACCACCATTCCTGGTATCTATTGAATCCTTTAGAACTTTATTTGGCCATCACAGAACCAAACACTTTCTGCAAAATATCCAAAGCCCATTTGAATGGGTCTTTTCTTATTTTTCTTTCCATTACACCAACTTTGTGAAATAAACCATCGAGGGCTTTTCCGGTAACATATTGCGAAAGATTTGTTGTAATTGGTTTTGAACTTGTAACATTAAAAATACTGGTGGCATAAGCATTAAAGGGTGTTTTAATGCCATCCCAAAGATCGTTGGCGGAATAACGTGTACCAAAAATATCCAGGATTTTTTTGGCCAGAGAACCATCAATCTTAGGAGCAAAAGCCTCCACCAATTTGTTGCGGGTAGTGGAAACAAGGTAGTTGGTGGCTGCAGTTGAATCAAAAGCTTCTATTGCGCTTCTGTTCTTTTTGGCAGGATTGCTTCCATTCAGAATAGCAAAGCCATCCGAAATGCTTAAACCAAAAATAGCATCTTTAAAAATGGGTTTTGCTGTAGTTGAAGCATCTTCTGCTGCTCGGTTCAAAGACTTTTCAACAGAGTTAATTTTATCACTTATTCCAAGCGCCTGAATAGCAGCATTATTTCTTAATTCATAAACCTCTTCTACATCATCAGGCAAAAGTACTTTGATTACTTCGTCTTTGTAATATCCATCTTCTTTAGATGTTACGGTAACGGAAGTATCAGTCCCCACCTCAAGAGCAGTTTTGAGACCTTGAACAACCTCGTCGGTGCTAAGCCCATCACCTTCATTATTTAGCAGACCATCAACAAGTTCGCAGGAGGTAAAACTCATTGCGAATACAACAAAAACAATGTATAGAATCTTTCTCATAAGACTTTTGATTAATAAAAATTAAATATTTGCTGAAATTTCCATATATATAACGGACAAAAACTGTTTCATAATATTTCAAAGGTATATTTTCATTTGTAAAAATAAATGGTTGCTAAAAGAAGATAATTTTATAATTTTGCAAGCTAAATTTTTTTTGAAAAATGCCTTCAACTCCTTTTGATATACATGCAAAAAAAGTAAACGAAACAGAAAAGGAATACGACAAACAACTACGTCCCTTAGAGTTTGATGATTTCAAAGGACAAAGCAAAATTGTTGAAAATCTGATTGTTTTTGTTCAGGCTGCAAAAATGCGGGGTGAAGCCTTGGATCATGTATTGCTGCACGGTCCTCCGGGTTTAGGCAAAACGACTCTTGCCAATATCATTGCTGTAGAAATGGGTTCTCAAATGCGGATTACATCTGGGCCTGTTTTGGAAAAAGCAGGTGATTTGGCTGGTTTGCTTACCAACCTGAATCCGATGGATGTTTTGTTTATCGATGAGATTCATCGCCTTTCTCCCGTAGTTGAAGAGTATTTGTACTCAGCTATGGAGGATTATAGAATAGATCTTGTAATTGACAAAGGTCCCAGTGCAAGATCAGTTCAGTTAACGTTGAACCCTTTTACTCTGATTGGCGCTACAACAAGGTCTGGTTTACTTACAAGCCCTTTGAGAGCAAGGTTTGGCATCAAATGCCACATGGAATATTATGATCAAGCTACTTTGACCAACATTGTTCACAGAAGTTCAAAAATATTAAACGTAAAGATTTCTGAAGAAGGGGCAAATGAAATTGCTATGCGAAGTCGCGGTACACCAAGAATTGCAAATGCTTTGTTGAGAAGAGTCAGGGATTTTGCTCAGGTAAAAGGATCAGGCAATATTGATATTGAGATAACAAAGTATGCTCTTAATGCGTTAAATATCGATAAGCTTGGCTTAGATGAAATGGATAACCGGATTTTGATGACTATAATAGAAAAATTCCGGGGTGGACCTGTGGGCATTTCTACCATAGCTACCGCAATTGGCGAAGACGCAGGCACTATCGAAGAGGTTTATGAACCTTTCCTGATCATGAAAGGTTTTATTCAACGAACACCCAGAGGAAGAGAAACAACAGCTCTTGCCTACAAACATTTTGGACTGAATCACCCGAATGTTTCCCCTACACTTTTTGATTAATTTCTTTCTTTCAATATAATTTTTTTATGGCTTGCAAATGACAACAAACAAAAATATGAATGACTTCATTAGTAATCAGAAGACTTTTCTAACTGGTACAAATCTGGATATTTATGGTGATGATTATTCAACCGAAATTAATCCGGGGAAACTTTTTGTTCATTTATACAACGAACTCTATTACACTTATACTGTAAACACCCCTGTAAACGTTCAGGATTTCGTGAAAAAATTAGTTTCACAATATAAACTCAATCACAGCGATTTTCTTCTAAAATTTGAACAGGCAGAGAACAAAAAATTTCATCAGGTTGACTTTACAAATTCGCAGTACTTCATCAAAGTGAAGGAAAAATTATTGGTCGAAATTCATAATTTTCGGGTTGGTTTTTGGTATGGTACCGATATTGACTTCAAGGAGGTTGAAGAAGTAATCAATTTGATTAGCGTTTCAAAAAAGCGAAAAGTACATGCAAAAAAATTTTACATGATTGCTGCCTCACAGCATAGCGAATATGGGTTTGACCTTCAAAAATTTGATGTAAAGAAATGTGCTATTGATATTGAATCCAACTATAATGATGACTTCAATATCGTTCATGAAACCATAGCTCAATTTCTGAAAAAGGATGGCAGCAATGGTCTTGTTTTACTTCATGGCAAATTTGGTACCGGGAAAACGACCTACCTTAGACACCTGATTTCTTCTATCAACAAACGTTTTATTTTCCTGCCCCTGAATCTGATGGATGCAATAAGTTCCCCAAGCTTTTTACCTTTTATTTCACAGTTTAAGGATAGCGTTTTGATTTTGGAAGATTGCGAAGATATAATAACACCCCGAGAATCGGCCACAACAAATAATAATTCTCTGGTGAATTTGCTCAACCTTGGCGATGGTTTGCTTTCCGATGCTTTATCGATCAAAATCATTTGCACTTTCAATTCGAATATAAAACAAATAGATAGAGCAATTCTAAGAAAAGGCAGGCTGATCGCAAGATACGAATTCAAAGAGCTAGAAATGAACAAGGTTCAAAAGATTTATGAAAAACTGGGTTATAAAGACAAAGCTGATAAAATCATGACTTTGGCCGATATATACAATAAAAATACCGTTGACTACGGTAGTATGTTTGAGCCACAAAAAATGGGTTTTTAGAAATTATTCCGAAATTTTACGGATGAATTCCTTTGTTTTTTCAAAATTGCCTACAATATAAGTTATGTGTCATCGTCATACAATTCATTTACAGTAAATGCTCAAAAGTCTTTTTTTCGTTTCAATCTTTGCTTTTGCAAGTCTTCATTTAAAATCGCAAAATTTATTTGATATTGACCATACTCGGGAATATGCCAATTTTCTTTTTCAATCACGGCAATTCCAATTGGCTACGGAGGAATATGAAAGGCTTCTTTTTTTTGCACCGCAGGAAACATCTTATCGGCTTAAATTAATTCAATCTTACAGATTTTCTGGAGATTACAGTAGAGGTCTATCTCATATTTCCATGTTTTATCAAGATTCGCTTCGTTTTGCCCCTCCCGAAATGGTGGACGAATACTTGAAACTTTCATTGCTTTCCAAGGAATTCAACAATGTAGTTTACATGGCAGAGAATAGTCTTCGCCTCAGCTCAGAAAAAAAAGCAACCTATATACTTGAATCTTATTTGCTAAGCAAAAACTGGAAGGCAGCCAGAGAAATGCCCGGATTGACAACCGTAAAGGATACGAAACTGCTAACCTTTGCGCTCCAAAGTCATTCCATTAGATACAAAAAGCCAGCTCTGGCCGGAATACTATCTGCTTTGATACCCGGTTTGGGCAAAGTTTATTCAGGTGCTTGGAAAGACGGGCTAATTGCATTGATTTTTATTAGCGGAAATACCTGGCAAACAATAAGAGGATTTGACAAGAAAGGATATGATCATGCTTATGGATATATATTCGGAAGCCTGACACTTGGATTTTACTTGGGAAATATTTTCGGCGCTGTAAAAGTTGCCAAGGCTCACAACCGAAAATTAGACGAAAAATTATATCAAGATGCTGAAAAGTATATTTATTCTGGTTTTTAGTTTGGTTTTTGGCAAAAGTATTTTTTGTCAGAATTTACAACAAACGAAGCGATTTGCCGATAGTCTTTTTGCTGCTAAAAATTATGAATTGGCCAAAAAATATTACTTACGTGCTTTATTTTTTGGGAACGAAATAGAACTCTTTGAAATTAACTACTCCATAGCTCAATCTTCCTATTTGCAAAATGATCTGGTGGGTGCAATTCAGCATTTTGAAACTGCTTACTTTCTTTGTCCTTACGACAGTTTAAAACATGAAATTCTATTTCAAAAAGCATTATGTTTTACTTTACTTAACGATTACCAATCGGCAGTATCAGAATTATTTAGCATAACAGACAGTTTGTCAACGAATGAGAGCAAAAAGCTCAATTATTTTCTTGGTATAGCCCACTGGGGATTAAAGGATTACTTGAAATCAAAAACTTATTTCATTCATTCAATTGACAGTACATATATAACAGAAAAACAAAGCATTGAGGAAATATTTAAAAGTAAAAGACTGTTTAAAAGACCTTTCCCCAAATTGGCCATGTTCATGAGTTTTATTTTGCCTGGTTCCGGTCAAATTTATGCCGGAAGACCCAAAGAAGGAATAAATTCTTTCATACTGACTTACAGCTTGGCGGCATTATCAATCAATATTGCCAGCAGATTATCTTTTTTCGATGCACTTTTTGCAGTGGGGCCTTGGTATCAACGCTATTATTTTGGAGGAGCTCAAAACGCAAAACGATATGCTATCGAAAAACAGAATAGAAGGAAATTCGAGGCGCTTTCTCAAATCAATGAGATCATCAGAAAATGCCAACATCCTTAAATTCAGACTTCAAATCCCAAAAACTTTTGGGTGTTTTCTAAAGCCAATTCTTTCCAATCTTCTGTAGAAAAGATTTTTCTAAATTGAGCATAATAATCGTCGAATGATTTGGTAAACAGTAAATTAAAATAAAAATCAGAACCATACAATATTTGTGATCTAATCCCTAAAGAATCTTGATCCCAATATAATTTCTTCACTTTTTCTATTTCTTCGGGCAATCCATAAGCAGCTAAGTCTGTATAAAGATTTTTATATTTCTGCATCGCATTGACTAACCAATTATGCCATCGGTCGTTGGAATTTCCAAAATGCGCCAGATTGAGTTTTAAGCCCGGTTTGTTTTGGAGAACAATTTCCCATTGTTCGGGGCTATTTAAATGATTGGCTCTGTTTTCAATCCAGCCATCGGAATAAACTTCTTTTTCGAAAACTATTTCCTTTTCAAAAGCCTCGAGTTTTCCATCGATCATTTGATAACCGCTTACAATTAGGCTGTTGCTCAGGGTCGCAAAACCTTTGCCGGAAAAATGCGCTAAAACGGGAAGATTATTTTCTATGCAATAATCATAGACACCTCCCTTGTCAAATAAAAGAGGATCTGTGGGCAAGTATCCTGTGGGACAATAAATTTTAATACCGTAAAACTTTTGATTTGTTACTGTATATTTTTTCAACAGCGAGAAAATACCTTTGCGGCGCGGATCAATGGCAAGGAAAGGAAAGATTTTCCCCGGATATTTATCAGAAAGTTTGAGCATCTCTCTCAGTTGAAGGCTGAATTTATCTCTTGAAAATATGCGTCTTAAAAAAGCTCTCAATCGGCTTTCACTTTTGAAAGCAATATCAATTTTCTCATCAAGTTTTTCCTTGTAATAATGAATTGTTGAATTTTCTTCAACACTTAAATTATTGTTATGTCTTCCATAATATGCCTTATCGAAATCATCGCGGATTACCTGAAAATTTTTCTGCATGCTTTTTATCCTTTCCTTTTTGCTTGACTTGTCTGATTTGGATTCAAAACAATATTCCAAATCAAAAGTCAATGGAACAATATAAACATCACCATTATATACTTGTAAAAGGTCTTTATATACATTTTCGGGCTCAGGCAAAAAAGCCTCCTCCAAAAATTCTACTAAACTTTTAAAAACACTATCCTGATTTACTTGATTTTCATCAGGTTTGCTTTGTTCTTTGAAGCTCCGGGTAAGGTATTTTAATGATTTGATTAAATTCCAAATGATTCTGTATGTTAAAACATGCCTGTTGAATAAATGGCAATGAACATCGATAATTTTTGTTGTCATAATCCATTGGTTTAGTTAATTTTAAGGACACTTTTTGATGTATTCAGGTGATTAATTTGATTCATTCGACAAGCAAAGATAATTTTTTTTTTGAAAGAAGGTACTGGAAATGTTGTAATTTGCGATTGAATAATTAGCTGAAAATTAACTATAAAACAATTTTTTAGTCTCATTATTTCATCTATTGTTTTTTCAGAAGTGGTGTTTTTGAAGAATTTAATTTATATTTTTGCATATTAAATTGTTATTGCAAACTAATTTGATCTGAATACCGTAAATACTTTTGAGCAAATTAATGAACTTTACTTTAAACTGGAGGAATAATATACAATGATAGCAACCAGAAATATAAAATTGCAAATACCACAGGATATTTTCATCGCATTGAATGTGAATGAAATGGAATTAGTATATGGGCTTAAATTGAATTATGCAATAGAATTGTTCAAAACCGGAAAACTTACTATTGGTAAAGCAGCAGAACTTGCTGGCATGAAACGATATACTTTTGAGTGTTTGCTTGCTGACCGTAAAATTCCAATTTCAAATATTACTTTAGAAGATATTCATCAAGAAATGAGATTTTTCAATACCATAGCAAATGAAAAAGAGTAGTATTTGTATTGGTGATTCTGGAGCTATTATTTCTTTGGCAATAATTGGCAAATTGGACTTGTTAGATTTTTGGTTTGATAATATATATATTCCTGAGGCTGTGTGGTGTGAATTAATTGAAAATGATAATTTTGTGGAAGTACTCAGTATAAAATCATTTTTTGCCAAACGGGTTAAAAAAATACAGACTATAAACGATTTGAAATTGATTATGGACAAGGGCGAATCGGAGGCGGTTATTTTATACCGCGAAATGAATGCCGATGTGCTTTTAATTGATGACAAAAAAGCAAAGGAAATTGCAAAAAAAATAGGTGTTCAATGTATTGGCGTTCTCACTTTACTTGCTAAATCGAAAGATGCTAATGTTATTGACAATTTGCGCAACATATTTTTACAACTTATTGAGAATAAAAGGTATTTTTCGAAGCAATTACTAAATAGCATATTGCGAGAATTTAACGAGAAACCGATTTAGCACTCGATAGCATGGCAACTATGAATAACAAAATAAACCTAATAGCAAACCTACTGGAACAAATTAGACAATTAGACGATTTATTGATTTTGCATAACAATGATGAGGATACTTTTATGCTGAACCAATATCAAGCGAAAAAGAATGAGTTTCTAAAACTTTTGTTTGATTTGGAAATGCTCGTTTCTGAAAAACAATCGATATAATTGGAAAACTATGAGTGAATTAATTCGTACAGGATATACTCCCTATAACATCATGATAAAACCAGCAGGTTCCCTATGCAATCTCGATTGCAGGTACTGCTATTATCTTGATAAAGCTGATTTATTTGTAAATGGCATAAGACAAAATCATGACAAGAACTTTTGGGAGAATTTTGTTCAAAATTATATTTCAACCCAAAGTTCTACGAATGTAAGTTTTGTATGGCAAGGCGGAGAACCTGCACTCATGGGACTGGATTTCTATAAATGGATCGTAGAAATTCAGAAAAAGCATGCCGGAAATAAAAAAATTGAGAATGTTTTTCAGACAAATGGAACTTTACTGAATCGAGAGTGGTGCTCGTTTCTTGCCGAGAATAAATTTCTGGTGGGTATTTCGGTCGATGGTCCGCAAAATCTTCATGATATTTTCAGATACAATAAACAAGGTAAATCTTCATTCAAGGAGGTCATGAATTCGATAGAGCTGTTGCGAAAGTGCAATGTCGATTTTAATACATTGACAACAGTCAATAGTCTGAATGTAAAATACCCTTTGGAGGTATATCAGTTTTTAAAAGAAATTGGCAGCCAATTTTTGCAGTTTATGCCGGTAGTTGAAAGGATTTCGGGACTAGATAAAAAAAATCGTCCCACTATTCTTCACCCAAATGATGGTGATAATCTTTCTGTTACCGAATGGTCTGTAAATTCATTGGATTACGGTAAATTTTTGAATTCAGTTTTTGATCAGTGGGTCAAAAAAGATGTAGGTAAAATATATGTTCAAATGTTTGATGTCACCTTGGCAAACTGGTATGGAGAAAACCCCGGGTTATGTGTTTTCAGCAAGCATTGCGGCGATAATTTAATTATGGAGCACCAAGGAAATCTTTATCAATGCGACCATTTTGTTTTCAAAGAAAATTATCTGGGAAAGTTTCCTGAGAATGACTTGCTTGAGGCGGCAAAATCCGTTGAGCAAATTACTTTTGGACTTAATAAGGAAAAATTGCTTCCGGGAGAGTGCCGGGACTGTGAATTTCTATTTGCCTGTCATGGTGAATGTCCAAAAAATAGAATTATCCGAAGCAAAACAGGCGAACCAGGCTTGAATTATCTCTGTGAAGGTTTAAAACTCTTCTTTCAGCATGTAAAACCTTCTATGGATTACATGCTGAATGAATTGAAAAATCAGCGGCCTCCCGCCAATATTATGAAGACTTTTAAAACGATAGCACCTCCACCACCCTTCGCCAACCATAAGGCAGCGAAGGTCAAAGTTGGACGAAATGAATTATGTCCATGTGGGAGTGGGAAGTTTTACAAAAACTGTTGCAGGAATAAATGATTGACAAATTTATCCCATGGATCCAATTAAGGTCGCTTTCTTTCCAAATAATTTTTTTACTTCTTTCAAAGAAAGGGTCATGCGAATTTTTTTCCCATCGCTGGTGTGAACTACAAAATAAACTGAAGCCAATTTGATCTTTTTATTTACGACTTCGAAATCGCTTGTACTTTCATATTCAATTTTCTTGATTTTGCTGGTTCCGGGGCACGAATAATCATTACTTGCAGCACCAGAGGCATCAAGAATTTGTCCACAATACAATTCATTCATGAACTTTTCAAAATCTCCGTTCAAGAGTTTATCGCATTGTTCCGATTTGTATTTCTTATCCAAACAAGCGGCTGCTTCTTGCCAATTCAATTTGTTGCTTGCTGCAACGAATTGTTTTACAATTTCGTGGTTTTGCGCCCAAGATGGCATTTGAATCAAAAAAAATCCTAAAAACAATAGGATCAATAATTTACTAAGTGAATTCATAATGGATACGTTTTGAGTTTTTATAATGAAATTATCACCGAATGTAAAGAATTTTTTCTATTCCTTTGTTGTCAAAGAAAAAAATATGTCAATGTTAAATTTGCCTCGGATGAAGATGAAAAACCTTGGGATAAATCAGTTCCAATTCTACATGCAACAGCCCCAAAAAAAGAATTAACCTATTTATAAGACGATTTCACGCCTTTTGAACTGTATTTCAATGCTGATTGAGTATTTTGGCTAATGTGTAGAATACGACCCTTACAATATCGATAATAATCAAGGCGAATTCTAATTGTTGAAGTGGTTGTATTTTTCGGATTGTGCTTTGTTAAATGATAGAACAGTAATTCCCGTAAAAAATGATAATATTCGTAGGAATCTTTTATAATCATTTTTCTTTCTCTATTCGATTTGAAAGTAAAATATCAATAGTTGAAGAAATGTTTTCTAAAAAAAAAGATGACCATTTGCTAATATGTAATAAAATCTTAAAAACCCAAAATTATCAGCAAGCGACAGAATATCAAAACTTTTATATTTTGTCGTTTCATTGGCAAGATACAATCGAGTTTCAAATAAATTTCTAATATTTAACCAATTACACTTCTTCCCAACTTTTGCTGTTTACATAATTGCCAGCTCAACTGGGGAATCTTTAAATTCTTTTCGGTTTTGAGATTTATCAAGTGGCGTTCTTGCGTCACTCTTCATTTATTTGCACACCGAAGATTTTAACTGAGTAACAATCATACCAGACAATAACCCAGATTAAAAAGCTTCCGAAGATTTTATGACCAATCCACCAGTTTGCTCAATCCAAACGGTATTCTTGCTCCCTTTGCCTACAACCACATGAACAGCATTTCCGTAAATACTCCTGATGCCGGCATTCTTTGCGGCTTTTTCATCTTTTACCCAACTTAAAATTTCTTTTAGGCGAGAAGCAAAGTTTAGGGAAGAGATTCCTACAACTTCCTGCTCGGAGCGATGGAAAATATAGGGGACGCTGTCTTTATCAAAGAAATTAAGATCTATTCCTTCTTGTCGAGAAACGGCGTTAGAAAAAATCTTTAAAGGGAAAGTCAGGTTTTTATTTTCGCCCGAAGTTATTTCACTGTACTCAAAATTCATGACCAATGCATCAAAATATATATCATTTCCTTTGATGGTCATAGTTTGTGGCTCAGGCTTTACGCCAGTTTCGGCGTAATCAAAAAACTGAAATTTGAGTGTGGTATTTACATTGTTGATTGGGGCTAGATATTGCTGGTCAATCACCTCAAATTCTGCAACTTTATACCTTTGATTCAAGTGTTTTAAGACTACACGCAATTCTTTGATTTTCTTTTCATTGGTAATAAATTGATCAACGGTATTGATGGCAGAAGAAAAACCAACAATCATGAAAAGTATTAGCATGGTTGCAATTAAAACCGGAGCTTTGGATATTATATTCAGGAAAGTGTTCCCAATCACCCTGAAGCTTATGTAGGCCATTTCAATTGTACTTATCCTTTTGTTACTGTAGCTAACGCCATTAGCAGAGCCACTCCTTTTTTCCTGAATTGCAGAGATGATGCTTGCAATAATATAAATCACCAAAGCTGTAATCAACAGTGTGATACCAAATTTCGTGGTGAATAGAAAAAGGATGAAATCTGCAATAGGTCGAATAAACCAATTCAGGTCTTGTAAATGCTTAATTGTGTTTTCCATGATTGTATTTTTTTAATCGTTAATTTTCAATTATTTCCAAACCACCTTTGGTATGCGCCAAAATCGAATAAATATAATCTTCGCGAAAAGATTTGAATTTTTGAATATCGTGAACACAGTTTCCAAAATTTTGCTTCAAATCCTGGGTTTTATTTTCCCTAATCTTGGAAAATAACTCAGTAAGCAGCACTTTGGCTTCAGGTGTGATTTCTTTGTCATTGAAAATTTGAGGGAAACCATCCACATTGTAATACTGTGTCAGATCCACACCTTCTTGCGGGGGCATCATGTCTGTGAAAATTTTTGTTGGAAAAGATAAGTACCTGTCTTTTATCTGTATGGTAAAAAAATCGAACATCAGTTCATGGCCTTCCAAGGTAAAATCCGACTTTTGAATTTCGTTGCTATCCATGTCCATAAATTTTACAGCAACCTTGAGCTTATTGGAATCTCTGTCCAATATTTTAAACTTCAAAGGCGTATAAGTTTCTTTGAGAAAAGAAATTTGATTTTCAAGTTTTTGAATGGTCTTTTTTTGGTATTTCAAAAAGTAGTAACCAACACCTGCCGAAAGGGCAACAATAGTAAGGAGAATAAGAATAAACTTTTTCATGAGGTAATACTTTAGTTCATCAAAGAAGGAAATTTTATCGTCATTATCAAACGCTTGAAAGAAATTCAAGATAGATTGAAGTTTTGCTAAATTATGGAAAAGTATTCAGAGAAGCAAGAATTGTTTTGAGAAAAATTTGATGGATAACTTTTTCTATGTTGACCTGAAGTTAATTGTTTCAAAAAATTGTCGAATCAATAAGCATAGAATTTATCTAACAGGCTTATCAATGGGCAGATGGATAATGTGGATCTACGGAATAAATTCACCAGGATTTTGGGCTGCCATTGCTCTCAGTCCTGGTAGTATTCTGAGATATATAAGACTAAGTAAATTCACTACCAAACTTAAAAAACAAACCGGAACTCAGGCTAATAGAAAATCGAGTTCACGAATTTAAGTGAGATGATAAAATTGAAGTTTATCGGCGACCCTCATTTTTTGGCGGTCGAAAAAGCTGAATGCATTGAGAAATTAGTAATTAGAGAATTAGGAATTGGGTATGCAATATATATGTATTAAAATGAGGTAACTACATAACTATATTCATAATGAAGTTTATGCTTTTCTTATTCATTTATCAATCGGTTAGTGGATGAATTTTTTTTGCATATTGCGCTGGTGAAACTCCGTATTCCTTTTCGAATATTTGGCTGAAAGATTTGGGATTTTCAAATCCAACACGTAAAATTAATTCTTTTACAGAAATTTTTTCTTTTTCAAGAATTTGTTTTGCGCGTTTAAGTCTTAAACTTCTTATAAATCCCGCAATTGAGAGATCGGTTAAAAATTTTAGTTTTCTATAAAGTTGTGCATAGCTCATTGACATCTCCTTTACAAAAAATTCCAGATGAAACTCTGCATTTGACATGTTTGCTTCAACTGTTTTAATACATTGTGCAATGAATTTTTCATCAGCAGTTGTGAATTCTTTGTTGGTTGGTTCTGAGCTTATGTAGCGCGAAAATGCCTTGCGTAAAGTTTCTCGATTTTCTATCTGGTTTTTTACTGCTGCTGTAAGCAAATCAGCCATGATAGGTTTGGTTAAATAAGCATCGGCTCCTGCTTCTAATCCTGCAATATTGCTGGGCATACCGGCTTGTGCGGTGAGAAGAATAACAGGGATATGGCTTGTGGCAATATCCGATTTTATTGATTTGCAAAGTTCAAGTCCATCAGCACCTGGCATATTGATATCTGAAATTATTATATCAGGCAAAAGGTCTTTGGCTTTATTTAAACCTTCGATACCATTTTCAGCTTCTAAAATCAAATAGTTTTTTTGTAATATTTGTTTGATCATTTGTCGAATTTCGAATATATCATCTACAATAAGAACAATTCCTAATGAATCTATTTCTGAACGATCCAAAGAAGTGGATGAAGTGCTTATTCTTATTAATTCTGACAAATTAGCAAGTGTTTGAATTCGAAACAAGGCCTCTGTTTTATCAATAGGTTTTTTGATATAATCCGAAGCACCCGCATCAAACGCCAATTGAATATGTGAATTTCCACTTCGTGAAGTAACCATCGCAACAGGAATCTTCAAAAGCTCAGGGATTGCTTTAATTTGCTTTAGGGCTTCGAGTCCATCAAGTTGGGGCATTTCCCAATCAAGAAGAATAATATCTGGCACTATAATTTTAGCAGCGTCCACAGCATCTTTTCCATTATTTACAGCAAACATCAGAAATGTTTTACCCCAAGTAGATAAACAATTTTTCATTACATCAATGCTATATTTATCATCATCGGCAATAAGAATTTTAATCTCGTCACTATATTGAATAACATCGCTTTCACTTAACACGAGTGATGAACCATTTTCGTGAACTAAATATATATCGTATAAGGATTTTTTTATTCCTTCTACGATATTGTTGTTGACTACAAAATTTTCATTTTGCGCATTTTCATCTTTTCTCGCAAAAGGCAGTGTAAAATAGAAGTTTGTGCCTTTTCCTACCTCAGAAGTAATCCAAATTGCACCACCGTGCGCTTCTACAACCATTTTGCAAAATGTCATTCCAAGACCTGTAGAGCGCACTCCGCCAGATTTCTTTGCCTCCACTTGACCAAATTTTTCAAATACCAAATGCAGTTTATCTGCCGGTATGCCTTGTCCCGTATCAGAAACACTTATCAAACATGCAGGCGTTTGAAATTTGAATTGTGTTTTTATTGAATCTGGAATTAACTCATTTTTCGTGTAGTCATCTTCATTCAATAAAATTGCTTCCTGATTAATAGAAATATTTCCTCCAGAAGGTGCATATTTTATTGCATTGGTGAGCATGTTTACAAAAACACGAACAGTGATTTCTGCATCTGTATGTATGATTGTTTGCGGCAAAATGTTTAAATTCAAAATTTGTTTCTTTTGTTTTATAAGCAAAGAAACTTGGCGGTTAGCTTCATCTGCAAGTTCATAGAGAGATGCTTCGTTTAAATTAAGTTTAACGTTGGTATTTTCAAATTTCTGAACATCCAGAATATTCAAAACCAGATTGAGCATTTGATTTCCTGCGGAATTGACCATTTGCATCATTTCATCTTCAGGATTCATAGAAGATAATCCGATAATTGCATTTAACGGATTTTTTAAATCATGCACAATCATCCCCGTCATGGCTTCTTTGAAGTTGTCTAATTCAAGGAGTTTTTCTTTTTGTGCGTTTACGGTTTTATATGCCTCTGCATTATCTAATGCAATAGTAATATAGGATGCAAGTAATTGTAAATGAATTAAATCTTTATTAGAGTAAGCATTTTTCTTAAAACTATTTACAACAATGATACCAAGTTTTCTTTCGTTTGTGGAAAGTGGAAGATGTATAATAGAGTGAGGTTGATTATTTGTAGAAACACTTGGGAGCGCTGAAATAAATTTGGAATATTCTGTTTCTAAATCATTTACAAATACAACTTTTTGATTGTTAATACACCAGGCTGTTAAACTGTTTTCTGAATTTAAACTTTTAGTAAAATTATCAATTTTGTTTCCTTCTTCAATGAATCCAATATATTCTATTTGATTTTTTTCTTCTTTATAAAGCCCAATTCCAAAAGCGTCTGTGGGTATGATAGAACAAATGTAACCATATACAATTTCGTTAATAGATTCGAGGTCAAAAGTGGAGGTTACCCTTTGTCCAAACTCACTAATTACTTGCGAAATTTTAAAGGATTTTTCTATTTCATAATTTTTCTGATTTAGCTCTTCATTTGACATTTTTAGAGCATCCGATTGAGCAACGAGTTCTTCATTCGTAGCTTCGAGTTCTTCTGACTGCTGTTGAATTTCTTCTTTTTGTTGCATAACTTCCGAAGTACGTTCTGCAACTTTTCGTTCGAGTTCCTGGTTTTTCTTTTTTATTGCGTAGGTTTTATATTTATAATAAGCTATTGCTGAGGCAATAATTAGTAGTATTATAATTAATCTAAACCACCAGGTTTGCCAAAATGGCGGGGTTATGATTAGAATTAGGTTACATGTATTTTTGCACCATACCCCATCGCCATTTGTTGATTTGATACTTACCGGATAGGTGCCCGGAGCTAAATTGGTAAAACTAAGTTTATTGTCTTTGGCGCTAACCTCTGTCCAGTCTTTGGTAACTCCTTGTATTTGATATTTGTAGCGTATATTTTGTGGCGAAGAGTAATCTAAGGCAGCAAATTCTATCGAGAATATATTTTCACGATAACTTAAAGTCAGTTCATCGGTGTATGAGAGACTTTTGGATATTAATACCTTTCCATTATACTCCTTATTTGCAACTATTTCCGTCCCGTTTATTTTTAATGAGGTAAATACAAGATTTGGAACAAAGGTGGATAACTTAATGCTGTCCGGATAAAAATGATTAATGCCGTCGTTGCCTCCAAAATAGATTTGCCCGCTTTTACCTTTATGGAATGCACCAAAAAGAAATTGGGTGCCCTGTAGTCCGTCATCTATTCCAAAAACTATACTTTCCTTTGTTTCGGGGTCAAATTTAATAATCCCGTCTTTACTGCTCATCCAAAGATTACCCGAATTATCGTCATATACGGCATAAAGATTATCCGACGGGAAACCGGTTTTTTTATTGTAATGAATAAACCGGTTTTCTTTCTCTATATATTGGTTCAAACCATCACCTTCGGTTGCAATCCAAATTCTTCCTTTTGCATCCTGAAAGCTCATTTTAACACCTTTTTCCCAAACATAACCTTCGGCGTTTTTATTCTGTTTAAAGTTTTTAAATTTTGTTCTTTCCTTATTCATCACCGAAATACCAGTATTCGTAGAAATCCAAAGCCTGTTTTGATTATCTTCCATGATATGATTCACCACATCATCTGCCAAACTTTCGGAATTGTTTGCATCTTTGCGATAATGTTTAAAATATCCACTAGGGTGTGCTTTATCAGGTTGTATATATCGATCCATTCCATAATTTATTGTACCAAGGAATATATTATTGCGGCTGTCTTTAAAAATAAATGGTGTGGCCCATGAACTAATACTGCCAGTGTCGGAATTTGAAGGTCTAAAATCGTTCAAATAAGTTAATTTATTGCTTATATTATTGTATGTAAACCTTTTTAAAGGCATGGAGCCGAGCCAAAATTCATTATTTATTTTTGATATAGACATAATATTATTTAAACCCTCATAGTTTTTCTCCATTTGAGAATTGAAATATTGTACTTTCCCTGTCAATAAATTGATGATATTCAGTGCAGATCCTTGAATACCCAGCCAGAGATATTTCGTATCGTCTTCATAAATGCCCCAAGCTTTGTTGCCCGACAATCCGGTTTTTGTGCCTAAAAACTCTTTATAAAGCGAGAATTTAGCTTTTTGGAGGTCGAAACAAGTAGCGCCTTCAGCTCCGCTCCATATCCAATACATTCCGCTTTTGTCTTGAAAAATAAAAGAACGACCAAATCGATTAAAATAATTTTTTGCCGGTGAATTCGGATTTGTTGGGTCATATTTGTATTCAATAAATTGTTTTGTGTTATATTGATATTGTGCAAATACATTATTGCTAAATAACAGCCAAATATTTCCATTCCGATCCTTGTCAAAAATTACAGTATTTGAAGTTACGCCTTGGTAATTTACTGTGGAGTAATGTACATCTTCAACTTGTCTTGTTTTAGGGTCGTATTTTTTTATACCTTGATTATCCCTTGATATCCAAATCGTATTATTTTTATCTTCAATAAACGATCGTATACCGAAATCTACATTATTCTTTGGAATCTTTCCGTTAAATAAATCAACCGGTTCAAATTCATCAGTCTGTTTTTTAGGGTACGGAAGAACAAATAAACCATTGTTTGCAAAATACAAATCTCCATTTTTTGCTTCAAAAAGAGCAACTGTATTGATAGGGATGGTTATTTTTGAATCAAAATTCCGGGTATATTTTTTTTTGATTTCAAGTATGCTATTGTGCAAATCTAAACAGAAAAAGCCAACATCACCCCTTGAAAACCATGCATAACCATCTTTGTCAAAAAGCTGCAAGTTACCAATACCCTCTTTAGGATAACCTATTTTTCCATAATTTTCGTAATTGATTATTGCTGACACTTTTTGCAATTTGGTATCGAAAACGATATGGTTGTTGCCGATTTTGAACCAGATTCTTTGTTTGGTGTCGATAAATAAAAATCCAAACTCTGCTTTGTATTTCAGCAACTCCGGATATTTATCGGTGTGCATATATTCAAACTTTTCCGATTCGGGGACAAATTTCACCAAACCAACAACTGTTGCAAGATAAAAAGTATTATCGGGCAAAATAACAAAAGTTTTCACTAAGTTAGAAGGTAAACTTGTACTGTCGGATGGTATGTTTTGATAAATTTTAAAGTTTAAACCATCGTGACGTACCAAACCATTTGCTGTGGCCAACCAAATAAAACCTTTATTATCCTGAGCAATTTTGCCTACAATATTATCGGGTAATCCGTTTTGTGTGGTTAGTTTATGAAAAATGGTGTTGCGATAGTCAAGAATGTTTTGACCAATTATGAATTGAGAATTAAGAATTATAAATTGAAAAATGCAAACAATAGTTGCAATTAGTTTATAATATGTTTTCATAATTATTTTTTATTATCATAGATTTTCATAGTGAAAAAAGCCCCTAATTTTTACAAAGTAGAAGCACCATTAAAAATTATTTGCTTATTCATCAACCATGGATATTGTTCATTTTGATATTTT
>Ga0316607_1000068_pt1 | contig 40426 bp, 33 predicted proteins | sample MIS2016062E_MG_FD_207674 | JGI IMG/M metagenome (GOLD analysis project Ga0316607, IMG submission 207674) | Microbial mat bacterial communities from Middle Island sinkhole, Lake Huron, Michigan, United States - MIS.2016.062E | ecosystem: Environmental > Aquatic > Freshwater > Lake > Sediment...
GAACTGGTGTTGTATATTTTGCGCAAGCTTCAAGCTATTGTCGTTATAGGCGTTCTGATACAAGGAGAACAGGATGTACGACTCGGGCAACTTAGGGTCGAAGCCTTGATAGTTTGCTTGATAGTTGTCTTCCATAAGAATGACTTCGTTTTCCCGTTTGGCTACCTCCAAATTATGCCTTGAGGTATGTAAGCCCATCGTATAGGTCTCGGTACCATAGGCAGCATCACCCTTCGGAGTAGCATTACAATGAATAGAGATAAATACGTCTGCGTTTTTTTTGTTAGCAATCTTAGCCCTACCATGCAGTGTCACGAATACATCTGTCTGGCGAGTGTAAACAACTTCCACATCTTGCATGTGCTTTTTAAGAATCCCACCAAGTTCCAAAGCTATCTGGAGCGCTATGTCCTTTTCTTTTGAGAATTTACCCAAGGCCCCTGAATCATACCCACCATGTCCTGCATCAATAATTATCTTTCTTACTTTATATTTTGTTGTGCCAGCATTATTAAAAGCGCCCAGTACAAGTAGGGCCAACATTCCCAATGCCCGCACAATATTTTTCATGACAGCGTCACTATTTAGTGTAGATAGGGTAAATTTACGCTCAAAATTTTGAAAAGCTACAGTACCAGTGCTCAAATCAAAGTATGTACTCACATGCCTTATATGGTTATTGTGCTGCTCCGAAAGTACTGCCCACACACCCAAAACAAGTATCTCCACAAGCCCCCTCATTGCCAACTCGCAAGACAATGCCATGACAAGTGGGCCCCCACACCTCAGCACTGACGCCGTACAAGAAGGACACGAGCCGCAGAAAGTACAAATTATTCCTGAAGAGACAGGAGAGGATACGGCTATAAGGAATCACCTACGTGAACAGGGGGTTGCATCTAAAGAGGTGATGGGCTCTTCACAGGCCTCCAGCACGTCACCTGCTTCATTAGAAAGTCCAAATGCAGCTTCCTCTGTATCAGACAGTGCGGACCCAGACCCCACAAAGCCGGAGGGTCCTATTCAATCTATCATTCAATATGATGCGGAAGATTCTATAGTCTTTGATGTGAGGCGTCAAACCATTCATTTGCATGGTGCAGGTGTCATTGAACACGGTACGATCAAGCTTGAAGCAGAAGAAGTTTCTCTCGACTTGACTCATCATATTATTGCTGCATTTAGTAATAAGAATGCAGCAGGAGAAGTAGAAAAAAAAGCGGTTTTTACCAAAGATGGTGTGGAATACTTTGCGGAAAGCATTCGCTATAACTTTCAGTCTCAACGAGCAACTGCCAATAAGTTATTTGCCAAACAAGAAGACGGTATTTTTCGGGCCAACAAGCTAAAAAAAGATAGAGAAACTACTTTCTATGCAGACCGGGCTACCTACACCACCTGTAATCTTGTAAAACCTCACTTCCATGTAGACGCCCAAAAGCTAAAGATTACCCAAGATGATAAAGTAGTATCTGGTCCCTTCAACCTCCACTTCGATGGAGTACCTACTCCCTTAGGGTTTCTTTTTGGTATTTTTTATCTCCCCCGAGGGTCTGGGGTTATCCCACCCAAGTACGGCGGAGAAAGTGAAAAGGGATTTTGTCTGCAAAATGGTGGATACTACATCAAATTTAATAACTACGTCGACCTAGCTCTCCGAGGATCTCTTTACTCAAAAGGTTCTACAGAGTTTACAGCAGAGACTAACTACAAGAGGCGCTACCAATACAGCGGAAATCTACGTTTTGAAAGGAAAATTGATCTAGAGACCCAAGAAATCGAATTACCTAAAAAACACAAAAGCTGGCGCTTTCAATGGAAGCACGACACTGAAAATAATAGATCCAGCAGCTGGCACGCACAAGTGGACTTAGAAGGCAAAAGTGCTAGCGCAAAAAATGCTTCCCTATACAATGGGAATTATCAAACTAAAAAAGACTCTAGCATTCGGTACACCAACAATCTTGTAGGATTCCCCCTTCCTTACACCTTAAACAGCAGCTTGAGTCTCCGCACCACCCAGAGGGGGGAGGCTAATGCCAGTTTACCAGAGGCCTCGTTAAGCACAGCAAACATGTATCCTTTTCGAAAAAGAGGTACTGCTGGTACAAGCTGGCCTTCCGATATCTATCTCCAGCATAAACTTGAGTTTCAAAACAAGCTCTCCAACAGCGTCGATAATACGCTAGATTTTATTAAGCCAAAAGACTGGCCTGCACTGTGGAAAAATAAAAATCAGGGTGTTCAGCACACCGTGCCACTGCAGACCAATATAAAAATATTAACCTACCTGAACCTAACACCAAAAATTACGTATCAAGAGCGGTGGTATTGGGAGAAAATAGATTACAAATATGATGCAAAAGGTGATGTAAAAGAGGACAAAGTGCCTGGCTTTGTGCGGGTTTATGACTATAACTTTGGTGCTACCCTCAAAACTAATTTGTATGGTACCCAAGTCTTTGGCCGCAACGCTACTGTGCAAGCAATAAGACACCAATTTAGACCCGAATTGGCCTTTACCTACACACCCGATTTCTCTGGCCCTGAGTATGGCTACTGGCAGACAATGGAGGGGGGCAAAAAAGATGGCGAAAAATTTGACAGATTTAAGGGAGCTGTTTACCCATCTCCAGGAAAAAGTGACACAGCAATACTGGCAGTCGGCTTAAACAACAGGCTGGATATGAAAGTAAAGAGCAAAGAAGACGCTAAAACAGGCACCAAGAAAGTGCCTATTTTAGAGAGTTTCGACTGGAGTACGAGTTATGATTTTTTAGCGACCCAACATGGATTGAGCGATATTAAGTTCAAGACGCAAACAAGTTTGCTCGATAAACTGTTCGATATCAACTTTGAGTCTACATTTGATCCTTACTTCTACGAAAGTACTGGGCGCCCTAAAAACCATACCAAACAAGAATACGTAAGAAGCAATGAGTTGGCTTGGAACCATGGTAAAGGGCTAGGACATATGAACCGTGCCCTGCTGAGTATTGGTGCAAAACTGGGTACTAAAGACAAAGGCAGTGCCTTAGACAAGGGTAGTGAGCTGGAAGACGATCCGGACGCTCAAGAAGTTCCAAAACATCTTCAGGAAGATCCGGAGCAGTATGTAGCTTTCGATATACCTTGGGATCTGACTTTAAACTATCATTGGACCTACACTTGCTCAAAGCCAGGGGATGATCCGAAGAAAACCAATAGCCTGGGTTTTGAGTGGGGTATGAGCCTGACTGAGAAATGGAAGGTGACCTGCAAAAGTGCCTATGATCTCACCAAACGTGAGTTTGTGGGAAACGCAACTGATATTGGCATTCATAGAGACTTACATTGTTGGGAAATGACTTTTAACTGGAATCCACTAGGAGATAAGCAGGCCTATAAATTCTCTGTGGGCCTCAGAGCGCCTTTGCTAAAAGACTTCAAGTATAGCAGGGACAGAGAGTATGTAAAGCACTGAAGATAGGCTAAGAGACTTTTGCGTAAAAGCTTACCTGCTCAGCTATTCTTCTTGGGGATAATTTTTATGTATTAAGTTTTCTTATTGCCCCCTTATTGGGAGAGCTAGGTGTCCCTTTGAGCACCTTTTCTATGTTTGGGCATTTTGCGGTCTTCTGCTGCTTCTTCTTGCTCATTCAGCTGCATGTTTTGTTGCAGCAAGTCCGCTAGATTCGGAGCAAGCGCTGCCCTTGCGACAAAGGGTGAATGCCAGGGGGTATATGCTCTGGCATTTCTTATGCCTCTTTTACGAGTCTGCTAGTAAACTAGAGCATCTATATTCCATGCAAAGTCGGGCCGTGAAGAAGATACTTCAAAAGTAAGCTGACTTACCTTAGCGAGCGGCACACGGACCGTTTTTGTTTGCTTATTTCCCTCTATTATAATGCTCAATAATGTTTTACTCAGCTGGTCTTTTATCTTGAGCTGAGCCGGAGTACCCTTTACGCTGTAAGTCAGTTTCACAAATTCATAGGGCTTTGCTAAAGCCAACGTCTGTATAGATGACTCTTGCCCCTGGTAATATTTTTCTATCGCAGGGATCTTTTCCATGAAGAAGGTGACACCTCCGCAATAGTTAAGGATCATAAGGTCTTTGTCTAAATAAATAACACCTAGTTCGTAAGCATTTTTACCTAAATGTATGCTATCTAAGTTTCGTAGCTCTTCTTTGGTATAAAGTTGCTTGAGTGGACCTTTCTGTATTGTATAACAATCGTCTACACCCTCTTCGGATAGTTTTTCTACGATTACCTCTCCGGGAGTAAAGAAATAGGGTTTAATCACTTTACTATCTTCAAAATAAATTCTGTCTCTCTCGACGCATAGCTCGGAGGCTAACACAGGCTCTAGCTGTTTGCTGGTATACTTACTATACGTCCACCACATGTGCTTCTTACAGCGCCATTGACCATAGATAAATTCAGCAGGGTTAATGACATACTCTTCCTGCTCAGGCTTACATTGAGCAAACAGTAGTAAACTCAGTACTATTAACATTATTCTAGTTCCCATAATCACCTTCTAGGAATAGTTTTTGTTCTTGGGCTCTTCTTCTTACCAATCCTGGAAGAACTTCCCTTTCTCCAGTTTGGGGATTCGTTTGCACCACAATATCCATCTCTCGTGCTGCTACTTCAAAGTTATTTCGGTTAATATTTCTTAACAAATGGGTTTCATATAAACTCCCAGTATTGTAAACATAACTCACCAACGCATCGAATTGATATTGCGTCAAAGGTGCGGTAACATACCTTCTAATCTTACGTATAGCCTCCTGCACATCTTGGTGTAATAACTCCTGTGCTTGCACTTTAGTAATACCTGCTTCATAACGTGGTATTTCTTCGTCATCAAACTCATGACCATAGCCAATAGTCCACCTTCCCACCCCCCCTACCTTATACATATTGGCACGAAATCCTTCAAATCTTCCGATAAATTGAATGATTGCTTGGCTTGCTTCTAGTTCATGAACATCCTTGGGTTCATTGTTTACAGCGCTTGATGCTTCTGCTGCCTGCTCACGCGCTGCCGGGGCTTGTGCCGGCGAAGCTGCACAGGTGCTGGACGCAGGGGCTACTGCTGGGACCTGTGCTGTCGAAGGAGCTTCACTGGCGCTGGCCGCAGTGGAAGCTGCGGGTGTAGCAGGTATCTCCCGAGCTTCCGCTTCTCGTCTTCTACATTCTTCTTGCTGGAAGGCGTCTAGCAACTGACTCCGTAAGCCTATGAGCCTATTCAACTGCTTTTTGGTAGCTTCTTGTTCCTGCAATACCTTATTCCAAACAAGCGGATAGCTTGCGGTCATTTTCTCCAGTGTCGCTACACCTTTGAGTATTTCCTTCCCCTGATCCTTGATGGCGGCACGTCCTGAAGGGGTTTCTAATCTCCATCGTGCTAGAAAAGCCTCAACAGCCTCTTGGGCTGCTGCTGGGGTAGTAAAAGTAGTCACACGAGGGAGGCTAGGCATCTTGCGGTCCTCTTCTTCTCCTTCTTCTTGCTCATTCAGCTGCATGTTTTGTTGCAGCAAGTCTGCTAGATCGGGAGTAGGGGCTGCCCTTGCGACAAAGGGTGGGTGCCAGGGGGTAGACGCCTCATTGGGTGATGGTTCTTGGGTATTCTGCTCCTGTTCTGTTGCCTGCGTTACATTAGAGGCACCTTCAGAGGGTACTTGGGGTGTTGTTGTAACACGTGCTGATTCGCGCTCAGTGTTGGGTGCTTGGTGAGCTGCTGTGCCATAAGACGAATGGTCAGGTACAGGTACTTCTTGTTCTTGACTACTCGCCTCATTGCTTGCCAGTAGTGGTTCAACTTCTTGGTCACTAGCAGGTACAGAAGGCCTATCGAAGTAGTCGTTCAAAAAGTCAATACCCTGATGTATAACGTTGCTCATACCCAAAGTAAAACACCAGGAACCTGCGGCTGCGGCTCCTCCATGCGTTCCGAATAGCATGCCAGGAAGGGCCCCAGAAAATAACGCCCCTGCCCCGCCAGTAGCACCTACAACGAGCACTACACCCGCAACTACTACAGCCACTGTAAGTATTTTCCATTTGTGTTTCCATAAAAACTTCCCTACTGTTTTAGTGCCTTCCCATACTACTTTACTTGCCGTCTTAACGCTTTGCCAGGTCGTACGAGCCACTGCTTTAGTGCCTGCCCACACCCCTCTACTTACCGTCTTAACGTCACTCCACAGGTTACCCCAAAATCCTTTTTTTATTTTTACCGATGCTTCTGCTCTCGCCTGACGTTGCCGGTCTCTCTCCGTATCTATAACCCGTTGTTGTGATAGTGCTTCTTCCGCAGCCCTAGTGTGCCTCTCTAGTGCTTCCATATCACGCTGGTAACTTCTTTCGTTCTCTATTGCTTCCCTACCTAGTCTATCTCGCTTCTGATGTAATGCTCTTTGGCGGGTATATAGCACCTCCCTTCGACTGGCCATAGTTTCCCGGAAGCTTTGTTCTTCTTGCTCTGTAAGCACTAGCTCATGGGCAATTTGAACTTCTTCTCTTCTAATAGCCTCTAGACGTGCTCTTACACGCGCTTCTTCTGCTCTTCTTAGGGCATCCCGACATTCTTGTTCCCACCTTTGCTCTCTTCTAATGCGTTCTTGGCGACGCTCGTATCTACGGGCCCTACGTTCTTTTCTGCAGGAAGAAATGGTAGAGGGGGTGGAGTGTATTTCAACATGATCTGTACAAAAAACACGATTATACCAGAGCGTCAACCGAGCAGCCCGAATATCATTAGCAGATAGAGTTAAACGATAGTCTGACATCACCCAGATACGCCTACTTGCAGGATGCCAAGAGGTACTTGCATGCCAATTGCCATTGGAAGCAGGACGAAAGGTTACTCTTATCCCTCCTGTAGTTTGTCCGTGTACTGCCTGATCATCGTCAGAATCAGAGTTTCCAGCAACCGACACATAATAGTCTGGCGCGGGCATCCCGCCTTCCAGGCCTAGATAACCTACATAGACGACCCTAGGCGCCCAAGGGGCTTGGTGGGTCTCTAGGATATGGATACGCTTTTGCGTGTGAACAGATTCTTGACCCTCTAGAGTATGTAGTATTACTGTCATATCCCCTTGGCATATGGCAGGCAAGACCTCTTCTCTAGAAAAGCTACCCCATGATTCCTTGACTGCGGCTTTCCAGAAAGCCGCTTGTTGAGTAAATACTACCGCTTTGCCAGAGGAGAGCACAAAGGGGCCGATGGGGGCTTGCGGCGAAGCAACAGGCGCGGAATTGGACTTTGGAACAAAGGCATCCTTGTGCATGGGGCTGCCTGTTTGAGGAGTAGGTGGAGGGGCCTTTGCGGGCGCTGCAGACCTAGCAAGGGCTACTGTGGTAACTGCTGGAGCACCCGTACGACGAGCGCTGAAATCCTTACCCAACGCCACATGCCGGGGCTTGTTAGCATTATACTTTATAGCTGCTTTAGGAGTGGTTGCAGCACTACGAGGAGAGTTGCCAGAGAGAGTTCGTTGCGTTATGGCATGCAAAGAAGCAACAGAAGGGGTGCTTGGTGACTTACGATCAACTGCAGGAGGCACTTCACTAGACACTTTGGCTAACGAATCAGGGCAGTATTTGTTAGATAGTGAGCCGCGAGGCTCAATAAAGCTCTCAAGGGAAATAGCTTGCTCTTGTGTCGGCTTTGTAGCCTTAGTCTGCCGCACCTTGACAGGCCTACTCTCCTTGGCACTAGGCTTAGGCCCTGGCTCACCCACCATCTTCCAGTTCGGATTGCCACAGCTCTGAAGCAAGAGACTAAAAAGTAGTATGGTCGCTATGAATCTTTGAAACTGTGTGTATGTTATCATCTTTTTTAAAGATTTCTCTATATCGAATCAGATGTTTTCGTGGAGGGGTGTGAGCATGCTAACGCACTGAAACAAAAAAAGAGAAAGTAAATTGTACGCAAAAGAGAAAGAGCACACCACCAGTAATGCGAACAAAAGAGATGCATAACCTTCGTAATATCATGGCTGGTATATTTTTGTGTTTTAACTCGCTTTTCTACTTAGCCTAACTTGCTCCTCGTGCAATGCCTCTCGACGGGCATGCAACGCTTCTCCCTGACGATTTTTGACCTCTCTGAGGGCTTGTTCTCGCTCCTCCATAGACGCTAGCCTTTTCGTGATATGTGCTTCTTTTTCTTCGATAGCCTCTAGCTGTTGTCTTTCACGCTGTTTTGTTGCTTCTCTTAGTGTGTCTAAACGTTCCTTCTCTCGCTCATGATCCTGTCTAATATGCTCTTGACGACGCTCGTATCTACGCTCACGTCTACTGATGCGGGATACATGTACCTCGCTCGGGCTAGAAATTATTTGTATGAAATTGATCCCTGTAACACTATCTCCATTATTATAGGCATAATTGATAATTTTCTCGCTCTCATCCAGTGCATTACTGGAGAGCGATAAGGGGTAATCTGACTTGACCTGCACATAAAGATCATGTTCGTAAGTGCTATCATCGTGCGGCTTCCCATCATCGACTTTAGCACGCCAATACCCATCACTCCGAAAATAGCTAGCTTTCCAGGAACCACGCAGCGTGTCAACAGGGCCGGTATTATCTGCCTCATCATCTGAGTCTGATTCTGCATATACATGATAAGGTGGTGAATTATCAAACGAGTAGATGGCCCCCCCGCCACGCACACCCAACACACCCACATACACGATCCTGGGTGCCCAAGGTGGCTGGTGGGTCTCCAGTACATGCACCCAGTACTTGTGCTGACCAGGGGCTTTACTGGACAACTGCTGCAAGGCATGTACTGGCGTTTGATCAGGAGCACAAATCACCGGAAGCTCCTGCGTGCGTCCCCACCAATCTTGTACTTGGGCCATCCACGTACCTGCTTGTTCCTGAAAACGAACCTGATGTCCTTGGGCGCTAGGGTAGGTATGGAAAGCTAGGTTGCTAGCTGGCTTGAGGTGTGATTCCTTGCACTCGGTGGCTTTTAAGGCGTGCTGCCCCTTTGGCTGTGGCTGACGTGAGAAAACTGGACGCAGCCTTTCTGCATGTAGGGAACTGGTAGGTTGTGGTGCTTGCGGTTGGGGGGCCAGGGCCAGCTGGGGTACGCTAGCAGATGCTACCGTAGAAACTGAACGAGCATGCACTAGTGGGGCACTCTTACGATGAGCGATGAAGTCCTTACCCAACACCGCATGACGGGACTTCTTCTCGGTAGACTGCTTGCGCTCACTTGTAGCACTACAGGAGCGGGAGGGGCTGCTAGGAAGAAGGACGCTGCGAGACTACATTGACTACGGGACTAGGAGAGGGAGTGATTGGTCGATCACCATGAAGGGCATTAGACAGTTCACCGGCTAACTCATAAGCTGCTTTGCTAACCACCTCGGCTAACGCCTCAGTGGAACGTTGGCTCGATGATGCATCTCCAAGCGCAGGTGCACCCGCAAGTTTTGGTTCTATGGAACCGTCCATAAAGCTTTCGGCTTCTGCTAGCGCTAAAGACTCACTGTGCTGCTTAACCTTAACGCGATGATAAGTTTTGGCATTAGCACCCCTAGTCGATTCCCCATCTGCTATTTTCCAGTTAGGGTTGCCACAACTCTGTAAGTAATAGGCTGAAAAGAAGTACCGTGGCTACAAATCTTTGAAACTGTGTGCACATGAATGTTTATTTATGGGTCTGACCGCAACAACATCAGCACTTATGCCCAGTAATCCAAGACTTGGAGAAACTTTTTTAATGGCACAATGGGAGGCGTTTTATGCGTTTTACTCGATGGCAATTGATTACTTTCACCTGATGGTCCATTTATTCTTCATCAATGGTGGTTTTGGGGATCAGGGTTGCCGCCTCATCAAACAACTGCAGCGCTTTTTGAAACTCCTCATCGCTTTGGTGATAGATGGGATAAAATCCTTGCGCTCTCCATATGTTTCTGGCAATGTATGCTTTGAGCAATAGCTTCATATGAGTCTTGGTAGTGCACAATGCTCTGCCATCGTAAGATACTCCAGCTTTATCTGCTTGGGCCACGATTTTTTTCAGCATCAGATCGCTCACTTCGAATCGGTCGTAATACCCCTCATACCCCATGGCAGTTAAGGCTTCTCGGTGCCGATCTACATACTCTAGGGCATATTGCTGTAAAATATTCTTGGCTTGCAGCTGGTCAAGGTAAGTGGCATGTGCACGCGCTTCGATGGGTACAAAATAGTCTGGCATAATGCCTCCCCCCCCATACACGGTACGCCCTTTGCTCATCTGGTGTTTCAACGCATCGTCAAACTGGATGTTGTCTGCATGAAAGTATTCACCCTGCTTATACCTGGAAATTAGGTCTGAGTGATAATCTGGCACCCCTTCCCCGTAGGGCTTTTGAATGAATCTACCACTGGGCGTGTAATAGCGCGCTACTGTTAACCTCAATTGAGAGCCATCATGCAGTGGGATAGGGATTTGTACAAGTCCCTTACCAAAAGATCTTCTACCTACAATCAGGGCTCGATCATTGTCTTGTAAGGCACCTGCCACAATCTCGGCAGCAGAAGCGGTGCCTTCGTCAATCAACACAATGACTGGGCATCGATCAAATTTATCCCCTCCTTTGGCATAGTACTTAGTAGTGTACTTGCTTGCTTTTCCTTTGGTATATACAATCAGTTGGCCTTGATCGAGCAGGTCATTGGCTACCTTAATGGCCGCATCCATGTAACCTCCTGGATTGCCCCGTAAGTCGAGCAGCAGCTTGGTCATTCCCTGCTTCTGAAGACTATGAAAAGCAGTTTTAAACTCTTTGAACGTGTTAGCTGTAAAGCGGCTGACCTTAATGTATCCGATCTGACTATCTACCATATAGCTGACATCTACCGAATAGAAAGGCACCTTATCTCTTGTGATGATGAAGTCAAGTAGCTCTTCTTTATTATCGCGCTTTACAGTAAGCTTCACCTTAGTCCCTTTGGCTCCTCTTAGTTGAGTGGTCACCTCTACTTGCTTAAGGCCTTGGCCTGCAAAATCTTTATCATCTACTCTGATAATCTTATCTCCAGCCCTAACGCCTACTTGCTCTGCAGGACCACCCCCAATAGGCGCAATGACATAGGCAGTATCATGCAACATGACAAACTCGATCCCTATTCCCTCCAGCTCACCTTGCAGCTCTATATTGCTCAATGAAAGTTCTCTAGCAGTGAGGTAAGTACTATGTGGGTCTAGCTGTTTCATTAGATCACCAATAGCTGTTTCGGACAGGGTTTGCAGGTCAGTGTCATCCACATAGTCGCACTCAACATGTATGAGGACATCTTCAAACTTTTGGACTGCACCTTCTAGCACAGGATTCTTGGGCTTTGCCTCTTCTCTTTTTTGTTCTAAAGAGGCGCCTACCCAAATGCCTATCGCCACGGCCAGAGCACATACAGCAGTAAGGCCAATAATAGGTTTTACATTCTTATGCTCATTCACAATGTAGGACACGTTTTGACTGAAAGAATGCCCCAATTTACGTTTTAAACCTTACAAAAGAAGCGCCTCAGAGGTTTGAGCAACGTCGGATGTATTAGATGGATGCTAAAAATAAATGAGTGTATTATCTTCGGGAAATATGTACAAGTATCATGGGTAGGATTATGGCTATTGACTATGGTATAAAAAGGGTGGGTGTCGCCGTTACAGATCCGCTAAAGATCATTGCAACACCACTAACCACCATCAAGACCACGGATGCTTTGGCATTTTTGAAAACATATATGAAGCAAGAAGAAGTAGATGCATTGGTGGTAGGAATGCCTAAGCACCTGAACAACACACCTTCACTCATGACAGCAATGGTCACAAAATTTATCAAAACACTTCAAAAGACCTTTCCAGACAGGCCAATCATCCCATACGATGAACGCTATACTTCCAAGATAGCGCTGGCCAGCATGATCGAGGGGGGGGGTAAGAAAAAGGACCGACGCGATAAAGCCAACCTAGACAAACTGAGTGCCACTATTATCCTCCAGTCTTTTTTAGCAAGTTGTCAAAGCAATTGCAAGTCATGATCTATCCTATTGTTGCTTATGGAGATCCTGTGCTGAGAAAAAAGGCTATCACCATTGAAAAAGGAACAGCGCTGCAGGGATTGGTTAACGACATGCTGACGACGATGGACCTAGCGCATGGTGTGGGGCTTGCCGCGCCACAAATTGGAAAAAATATCCGGCTGTTTGTAGTCGATCTTGCCCAATATCTTGCAACAGAGGGCAGTAGCAAGGCAGGAAAAAAGGTCTTGATTAACCCTGTACTAAAGATTGACGAAACAGTAGCGCCTAGCATTTACGAAGAGGGCTGCTTGAGCATTCCTAATATCTTGGTAGAGGTGCCCCGAAAAGAAAAGATTACCATCTGCTATTTTGATGTCAAATGGCAGCTTCATGAAGAGGAGTGGACTGGCTTTCCAGCTAGGATCTTACAACATGAGTATGACCATCTGGAGGGTAAACTCCATATTGACTATGCTTCCTCTTTGAGGAAAAGCTTATTAAAAAGCAAACTGAAAGCTATTAGCCAAGGAAAAGTAGACGTGCCTTACGCCATGCACTTTCCCACACAAAGGCGAGACGCCCCAGACCCACAACCCGCTACGCGTCCATAGTGCCATAGTGCACCACCACGGGCGTACCATGGCAATGCTTTTTGAATACTTTTCACTACATTATCCCGTATCCGCGGCTTACAATGGTGGTGAGTGCTACTAGTAAGCCAACCCGGACCATAAATCACCACAATTATCCATACCCGCATGAAACATTACTCTCGGATCTTACTCCTAATGATGGGCTGTTTTTGTGCTTCGGCCCAATCAAAAGAGAAGTTTTTTGATTACAACCTAAACTCTCCTTACAACACCATCGTCACCCACTTGGGTTTTCTGAAAGCAGGCAACTATCACCCCGAAATAGCTGCTGAGACCTTCTCTCAAGAGCATAGAACCCAGCAAGAAGCCGCTGCATTGGCCATTCAACTACAACGACTCCTGCAAGAGAATGGAGTGAACATCGATTTGTCTCAGGTACCACAAGACGTCCACTACATAGACCAACAGGCCAAGTACCATAGGTACCAACTTACCGAAGTATTTCCCAAGATATACCTGGTCAAGGTCAATAATAAGTGGATCTATAGCGAAGAGACCGCACGATGGGTGGCAGCGCAGGCACACAAGAAGGTATATCCTTTGGGCATACAACGTTTACAACAGTGGCTACCCGATAGCTTCAACGAAACACTACTGGGACTGTACGTATGGCAGTATGCGTTACTGCCATGCCTGATTTTTCTGTCCATACTCGTGTATCGCACCACCATTTTTTTATCTCCAAGATGGCTCTATCGTGCCTCAAAAAGCTGTAATCCGACGCACGTGCGTGGTGTTAAGCGTTGCACTAGTTTTTTAATGGCAGTTCTCGTGTTGATGCTGGTTTTACCTGTCATGCAACTTCCTGCAGCGATGGCGCAGTATGCCATCAGGGTACTCCAAGGAGTACTGACATTGACGATGACAGTTGTATGCTATCAATGGATCAACCTGCTCATTCCTGGTGCCCCCCAAAAGATCCCCCAAGACACAAGGCAACTGGACGTGCAGCTGACGCTACTGGCACGACCATTCATGAAGGTATTGATCATACTGGTAGGCCTGTTGGTGACGCTTAAAGCTTTCAGCTTCGACATATCTAGCACGCTCGCCGGTATATCTATCGGTGGGCTAGGTTTTGCATTAGCTTCACAGGATACTATCAAAAATTTTTTTGGAACCCTAGCTATCTGTGTAGACCGGCCCTTTAGTATTGGAGATACCATTACCACGGGGAATATTGAAGGCATAGTAGAGGAAATAGGCCTGCGGGCTACACGTATACGCACCTACCACCAGTCCGTCATTTACGTCCCCAATGCTAAGCTAATCGATACGCATGTAGATAATCATGGCCTAAAAAGCTACCAGCATTATTGCGATGTGCATATAGCCATCCCGCACGACACCGAGCCGACCTTGACCGCAACGTTCGTAGAGCGAATCAGCGAGGTTTCCGTGCACCGCGCCTACATTCAGGAAGACAAGCACGCCGTTTACCTCGAAGGTATTGAAAATGAAATGTTGAAAATTTTGCTTCGTGCTCATTTCGTTGTGAGTCATCAATACGGAGAGCTGCGGTGTAGGCACGAAGTATTCAGTGATATCACGAAGTTGGCGGCAGAGCTGGGCATACGCCTGATTGCGCTCACCCCATGATGCCTGGCCACGCGCAAATGGTTCGCGTACAAGGTGAGCTATACCCCCAGTCCATGCCCTGTCCCCGATACCACGGAGGCAAATGCCCAGCAGCTTGCTAACTAAATTTTTCCCATTATCTTTGCTTCTGGTTATTTTCCTGTATACATCACGGGGTCGATTGGAATTGACGGGAAGTGAGAATCCAGTGCCAGCATGCGGGGTGTTGTAAGTAGTACCTCTGAAACAAACTTACGCAATCATCTAAATGGCAATTTAGCCTATAGCAGCGGGGGACGTACCCTTGCTTTTGCTGCCTAGTCGGAGATTAGGTAGCACGTGTCTCGCTAGTCCTTCGTTCTGCAGGACTAGCACCCGAGGCATCAACTCGTAGAACTAGCTACAGCAGGTACGTGATGTTGTGGCGAAACGCAAGTGCGTATACGGAGTGTCTGAGGCAAGTGGCTGACCTTGGCTATCCCGACAAACAACAGCCACTAAGCATGTAGAAAGCATTGTGATTGACTTGTCCGGACGAGGGTTCGATTCCCTCCGACTCCACTGAGGTAAAGGGCCATGAAGTGCTACAATTGTTACAACCCGCATCTGGATATCCATGCTGGAGCTTGTGATCATTGTGGCGCACTCACCGACCCGCCAGCTGTAGTGTATTTTGTTCATCCACTGGTCTTTGTACGGCTCACCCTGATCACACTAGGGCTTATCCTCCCCTATTAATTTTATAAAAATTGGCCGGCTATTAGAAAGGCAGAAAAAAACAAGAATTCTTCTTTTTTGGAGAGAGCTTTTCCATCAATATTTCTGTTTTATTCTTTTTACACGGATCTATGGTAGTGCCAAGGCATATGGATACAAAAGCAGACTCTCTGCCAGTAGGCTAATTATTTTTTACATTGTTGGCGCTTCTTTGCTCGGTGGGGCTGAGCCGCTCCTATGCCCCAAAATATTATAGCCTTCCCGCTCTTTTTCTTCTTAAACATTGTAATAGCAGGGATCGGTGCCTTGCTTTCTTTACTTCCATTACTCCTTATTCAACCTGCCATTAGATTCTACAATATCCATGTTGCTCGGGCTACCACAAGCAGTGAATTACGCCAAGGAATTTAGCGCTTGCTACATCGTGAGGCGTATTTCGGAATTTGTATACTGCTTGCTGAAGAGATCAGTAGAAGTCAGGTATGATTTTGTGCAGCAACCTAAGATTATAACTGGAAGAACCGCTATTCTAATTGTATAAGTCATTAAACTCCTGCTAGCACAAAGCAAAATAGCAAGCCTGACGTGCGCTGAAGTAAAAAGAAAGTAAACAAAGCCATTAAACACGTTCGAGCCTTATATTCATGAATATAACAGCACCTAATACTAGGAATGCCCCCAAGTAGAACTGGGGATGGAGTACCTCATCCAAGGTCAGCCGGGCAAAGAGCGTTGTAAAAACTGGCTCCAATGTTAAGATGATAGCAGCTTTAAAAACGGTGAGCTGCTGCTGTGCATACGTCTGCATCCAAAATGCAAGAGTAGTGCAGAACACTGCACAAAACACAACAGCACCCCATGTAATCGGTTGGGTGGGTACATATAAGTCACCATCTAAGGCAACGGTATAAACCACTGCTATCACGGGTAATATGATCAGTTGGAATAGCGTCAATACCAAGGCATCGCTTTTAGATGCATAATCCGATAAAACATACGTATGCAGTGCTGCAAAGAAAGCACAAACCAGCGTGTAGAATACGCCAATGCCCCACATTACTCCAGAACTCCCTGTCACTAATCCTAAACCAGCTAAACATACCAAAATTGTGATGACATCTAACAACCGAGGAAGTTGTTTTTGGACCACGAGCTTGATAAAAAATACAAATACAATAGAAACACCCGTCAAGAAAGCAGATACTGAAGCACTGATGGTTTGCATGCCTATCGTTTGAAAGAAATTGATGCCAACTAAAAGCAGCCCTAATTTTGCTCCTCTGATCATGTCTAAACGTTTAAACTGAGGCTTATAGAAGGCCAACACCGGTAAAAAACATAAGGATGCAATCAAAAAGCGAAAGAAAATAAAGGTGCTAGGAGGCATCGCCTGCAGGGCTATCTTGATGAAGATATAGCTTGCCCCCCAAAGTAGGGTCGAAAGCAGCATACACAAAGTAGGCATGGCCAATACTGGTCTATAAGGTAAATAATCGGATTACAAAGCGTGCGAAGCTAGATGGGACTATTTAGATTAACAAGTCTCATCATGTCGTACTGATTGCTTTTGCACCATAACAGGCTCTTGGCTAATTTTGAGAGTGTCAACTAGCGGTTTTTTTCTGCAATAAAGTATACCTTCAACCCTTAATCCGCTAACCAATATGGCCTTGATAGGAAGCAAAGCACCCACGTTCAAAGCGCCTGCTGTCATCAATGGGCAGGACATTGTGCACGATTTCTCACTAGCACAGTTCATAGATCACAAAGAGGTTCTGTTTTTTTTCTATCCCAAAGATTTCACCTTTGTCTGCCCCACTGAACTCATCGCTTTCCAAGAAAAGTTGGGTGCGTTTGAAAAAAGAAATGTAGCCGTAGTAGGGTGCTCTACTGATACAGAAGAAACCCACTTAGCCTGGTTGTCCACCCCTAGAAAAAGAGGAGGTATCCAAGGGGTCACCTACCCCATCGTTGCTGATGTTAGTAAAACCATCACTACCAACTACGGTGTACTGGGTGGTACATGGGCTTATGACGAGCAAGACAACATGGTATTCCATGGTACTCCAATAGCTTACAGGGGCACTTTTTTCATTGATCAACAAGGTATTATAAGGCATGAAGCTATCAATGACTTATCGCTCGGTAGAAACGTAGAGGAAATACTACGCGTTATAGATATGTGGCACCACGTAAAAAAGTTTGGTGAGGTTTGTCCTGCCAACTGGCAAAAGGGACAAGAAGCCATGAAAGCCACCCAAGAGGGTGTGGCAGCTTACCTGGCAACGTATATGGATCACAAATAATTTTCAAAGTGACTCAATTGATTGCTGTAAAACCTGAAAACGTACATCACGTGCGAGAATAGGGTTGTGCGCTTCTGGGCAACTGGTAAGAAATAACACGTCCCTTCTGTAGTTAGCTACATCATGATCCAAACACACTCGATGGAATAATAATATTAACTGAAAACTTGAATTTTCTTAAAAAGAATACTAACTAGCGCTCCCCTATAGGGGCTCTGGGTGTGGTCCAAGACGTATCTTTGATACTGCTACACTTAGCTAAAGCATTTGGATACTTATCGTCGTCATTGGTGTTTCGGAAACCATTTTCGAAGCCCTTCACTTTTCTAATTCATAAACCAGATTGTCATGTCAAGTAAGTCTACACTCGGTAAAATAGGGCAAAGTTTGTTTCCTATACACAAGCACGAACTAAGAAAATTTCTTCCTCTGACCTTTATTTTCTTCATGATATCTTTCAACTATTCTACCCTGAGGAGCTTAAAAGATATTTACGTCCTCGAGCATGCCGGTGCTGAAGTAATCTATTACCTAAAGCTTTTTGGTGTGACACCAGTTATCCTTCTCCTAACAATCGCCTATAATAGGCTTAGCAAAGTGGTAGATAAAGACATCAAGTTCAATGTAGTCATTGCCTATTTCTTTGTGTTTTTTGGTCTTTCTTACCTTTTTTTCATTCCCAACTTGCGAGCGTTACAGCTCGACAGTCTGGCCGATAACCTGAATACCAGCCTCCCTACCATGAGAAATCTTTGGGAAGTCGTTCGGTACTGGCCTTTGTCTTTGTTCTATATCAATGCTGAAGCATGGGGCACCATGGCTTTAGGTGTGCTTTTTTGGACATTTGTCAATGACATTACAGGTGTAGAGCAGTCTAAAAGATTTTATAGCTTTTTGTCTCTGGGCGCCGCTATAGGGCTAATTATAGCAGGCATACTACTCAAATTTTTCAAAGAACATCTCAACTTGGTTTTAGGAGCTGGCGTAGTACTCATGGGTACAATCTTAGTAGTATATAACAGATTTACACGTGATATCAATGCAAACCCAGCACTCTACCAGATAGAGCAAAAAGAAACAAAGAAAAAAACAAAACTATCCTTTGCAGAATCTTTCAAATTTTTGGTCAAGTCAAAATATCTCGCTTGGATTGCCACATTAATAATTTCGTATGGGGTAGTAATAGTTCTATTTGAGTCTGTCTGGAAGGCAAAAATAAAAGTACTAACCCTAGGCGATGAGGGTATGTTAGCAAACATATATGGCAACCAGGGTATATTTTCAGGCATTCTGTCCCTTATTCTCATTATCTTCTTATCAACTCCCATCATGAAAAGAGGATGGCGCTTTGCTGCTTCCGTAACGCCTGTTATCACACTAATAGCAACAGTAATATTCTTTGCATTCTTGTACTTTCAAGATGCTTTGAGCAGTGTCACAGTATTGTGGGGCATAAGCCCATTGTCCCTAGCAGTTACATTTGGACTTATCAATGTGGTCTTTATCAAAGCATTTAAATACACCCTGTTCGACCCTACCAAAGAAAGAGCATATGTTCCTTTGGACGAAGAGTCTAAGGTCCGGGGCAAAGCAGCAGTAGATGGTGTAGGATCTCGTTTGGGAAAAAGTTTAGGTTCTCTTATCATAACCTTTTTTCTGGTACCAGTTTTTGGTTCAATCCATAATGCTGAATACTTTGTTTTCTTCCTTATCATAGCCGTGCTGATACTTTGGTTAATCGCCGTCAAAAAGCTCAGCGTACTGTTCGACCAGCATGCGCAGAAAGAAGACACAAGAGATAGGTAGCACAGCGGATATATATCAAACACAGTAACTTCTCTATAATTCAACAAGAAGCTCAGAACATTTCTCCTGAGCTTCTTGAATTATATGAATATCGCACTACAGCATTTGAATGATATCCTCTGTGATCCCTGAGCTAGAGAAACCACCATCGTGCATCAAGTTTTGCATAGTCACCATCCTACTCAAGTCAGAAAACATCAACACAATATAGTCAGCGCAGCTGGCCGCACTAGCATTCCCCAAAGGGGACATCTTGTGTGCATACTCATAAAACTTATCAAAGCCAGGCACACCGTTGCCAGCCTTGGTATGAGTAGGTGACTGAGAAATGGTATTGACCCGCACGTTGTTTTGCTTGCCCAAACGGTAGCCGTAACTTCTCGCAATCGACTCGAGCATGGCTTTGGCCTGGGCCATATCTGAGTAGTCTGGGAAAGTTCTTTGTGCAGCAATGTAAGAGAGGCCTAGAATAGATCCCCACTCATTCATAGCATTCAATTTTTCTGCTGTTTGCATAACTTTATGAAATGACAGAGCAGATATGTCCAAGGTTTTAAGAAACCAATCATAATTCAGATCACCATAGGATCTATTTTTCCTAACGTTAGGGCTCATACCAACCGCATGGAGGATAAAGTCGATCTTACCGCCTAGTATCTCTACGGACTCCTTGAAGAGTTGCTCCAAATCTGCTATGGCAGTAGCATCTGCAGGGATGACTGTTGCTTGGCAGGAGGCAGCCAGTTCATAAATTTTACCCATCCGTAAGGCAATGGGTGCATTGGTCAAAGTAAAACTACCCCCCTCCTCTTTGATCTTTTTCGCAGCCTTCCAAGCAATAGAATGTTCATCCAAAGCGCCAAATACAATCCCTTTTTTACCTTGCAGCAAATTGTAAGCCATAGCCATTCTGGTTTAGTTGAAAATGTTATTTGTTGGTATCGCAGACAGCATAAGGGTAGCGTTTATGGGACACACAAGTCCACATTTAAGTGTCTTACATTAACCACCTATTGCACGGCCTCTGCGAGCGCTGAAGCTGGCGCACTAAATTTAAATAGAAAAAATGATTACTTTTGGGATAAGTTTTAGGCAATCGTAAATTACAATGGACATGGCTACACCAACTAACCAACCTGAGCAGAAAAAAAATAGAGACTTTGGCTTGCCCCAAGCAGAATTCAAACCTATAGCAGAAGGAGGGGGAAAGTGGTTCAAGATTACTACCATTGTTGCAGGCCTTGTGCTACTTATAGGAGCAGGGGTTGTCTACTGGTTTTTTTATCACCCACCTTCTACTGATACCTCTATGGGGGCACACCCAACGCCCGAAGAACACGAAAATGGAGCACCAGAAGCTGATGCATATTCTGACAACATACCTGCAAGCCATCAACCCACAGAACAAGGTGCTAAGAAATCTACGCTTGCTAAGAAAATAGAAATGTTAGAGGAGGAAGCGCACGCAGCATATTCCAACATACACCAAGCTTTGCAACCAGCAAAGGGTGCCATCACAAGCATCAATAGGCCCCGAGGCTGTTACTACGTTGTAGTGGGTAGCTTCATCGATGACGACTTAGCTTCAGACCATGCCCATCAATTGGTACAACAAGGTATTGACGTTATGCTCATTGCTCCCCCCCAAGGACAGTATTTCTTCCGAGTTGCCATCAAGCAAGAAGACACATTCCGTAATGCCTATGAAAAAGCAGAAGCGCTGAAAGCTGTCTACGGAACAGATATATGGATCATGAAATACTAAAAAACTGCATGCACAACTCCATGTGTTTACTACAAATAGAAATTATCAATACCTCTCTGTTACCAGCGGTAGGGAGTTCGGAAACTATATCGCTTCTGGATCTTCTTCTCAAAGGAGGGTGGGTAATGTTGCCCATACTGTTGCTCTCTATCTTGACAGCATACGCTATCATAGAAAGATTGATAGTACTCCAAAGGTCTACTAAGATACCTCAACGATGGATGGATGCAGTCAAGACCAAAATCCTAGAAGGAGATGTACAAGGCGTGAAGATATTGTGTGCGCAAAAGCAGTATGCAATTGCTCGCATCATCAAAGCAGGGATAAAAAAGCTATACGAGCCGACGAAAAATATAGCGCATGCTGTTGAAAATGCAGCGCAAATAGAGGTATATAAGCTTGAAAAAAATCTAGCTTTGCTGGGTACCATTTCAGGAGCAGCTCCTATGCTAGGCTTTTTGGGTACGGTCGTAGGAATGATCCAGGCATTTATGGCCATGGCTCAAGAAACCAATCAGATCAGCCCCAAACTGTTGTCTGGAGGTATTTACGAAGCCATGATTACTACAGCTGCAGGACTGGTAGTAGGCATCGTTGCCAATCTAGGCTACAACTATCTGCTCACACGCATTCAGAAAACTACACATCGCATTGAGCATGCTGCTAGTCAGTTTATCGAAAGTGTGGGGATATACTCAGAATCAAAGCAACACAAAAAAGCTAGTGAAGCTTAACACAAAACATAAAATTGACACCCAATTTAGCATGGCGTCCATGACGGACATAGTCTTCTTGTTGCTCATTTTTTTCATGCTTACTGTTTCTTCTGTCACTCCCCAAGCCTTACTCATAGATTTGCCCCTGAGCAACAACGCGGATATACTTCTGCCGCAGGTCAACGTCATGATTACAGCAGACCTTACCTACTACGTAGACCATCAAAAAACTACACGGGAGCAACTGGAAGGATTGTTACAGCAGAAACTAAATACAGCCCAGCGCTTTGTGCTGCTGCAAGTAGACAGGTCTGTACCAATAGCACACATGATTTATGTAGCTGATATCGCTGCCTCGCTCCATGCTAAGGTGGCTGTAGCCACCCAGCCTGACTTATGATGAAACGCAAGAGCCATAAAGATGCCAGCCAAAAGTTAGCCCTTGTTATATCGTTCTTCTTGCATACACTATTGCTTCTTGGTGCTTATTACCTACCCCTCAGGCAACTGGCTGGTTCTTCTTCGGAATACAGCATTGTTTTGAGTACTGCTGTGAGCCACCAAGAGAGCGCCTCAGAAGACACGACAATTCACCCCCTTCCCTTCGACCAGCTAGCCAAAGACCAAGCTGAGGTAGAGAATAAAAAAGCACGAAGAAGAATACAACCTGCAACAAACCAAGAAAAAATGCTTGAAGATGCAGTCCCTGAGTTACAAGACACACCAAGCAAGGAAACGGCCATGGAGCAGGTAGAAAGCCCAGTACAAGACCTGCCCGAAGCCAGTACAGCTGTCAACCAGAAGGAAGAAGTAACAAATTCGATTGACGAACGGAGTCTGTATAAAATTCATCAAGGAAAACAAACAGACACATTGCTAGAGCTTGCAGGATGGATGTGGGATACTGTTCCAGAACCTCAAGACAATACTGATGAAATTGGGAAAATCATATTTCAAATTACAATCGATGAATTCGGGGAAGTAATTGCTATAAAAACCCTGGAAAAAACCATTAGCCCACTGGTAGAAAAAATTTACAAAGAATCCTTGACCAGGCTAACTTTCAGTAAGACCTCGGATAACCTTACATATACCCCCGCCTCCACGGGAAAGGTAACCTTTATCCTTCAAGTCAAGTAACCGACTGGACACTAGAGAAGTTGAGGGCTAGGTTGAAGTAGTTAGGTAATCTTCATGAAACGATGCTTTGATTGGGTGCTTTACTGCCTTGGCAAGGCTTAACTTTTTTCCCACCCCAATCAACAGAGTTGCCAATGAATCCGCTTGAAACACTGAGGAAATACTGGGGCTACAAAGCTTTTCGACCCCTACAGCAAGACATCGTTCAGGCAGTATTAGAGGGGAAGGATGTGTTGGCCCTCTTGCCCACAGGCGGCGGAAAGTCCGTCTGTTTTCAAGTACCTACGCTGATGCGCCCAGGCCTGTGCATCGTGGTGTCACCTTTGATTGCGTTAATGAAGGATCAGGTAGATCAGCTAAAAAAAAGGGGTGTTCCTGCTGAGGCAGTCTTTGCAGGCATGAAGGCTCGTGAGATGGATTTGGTTTTGGACAACTGCATCTACGGACAGGTGAAATTTTTGTATGTATCGCCAGAACGCCTCAAAACAGCACTGCTACAAGAACGTGTGAAAAAGATGCAGGTTAACCTGCTGGCAGTAGACGAAGCCCATTGTATTTCTCAGTGGGGTTATAATTTTAGGCCAGCTTACCTAGAGATTGCAGCATTCAGAGCACTGGTACCCAATGTCAATGTCATTGCCCTCACAGCCACAGCCACGCCCGCGGTCCAACAAGACATTCAAGAGCAACTCCAATTTTTTCATCCCATACGTTTCCAAAAGAGCTTTACCCGCGACAATCTGGCTTATGTAATACGCAAGACAGAAGACAAAGACAGGCAGTTGTTAAACATCTTGCGCCACGTACCAGGTACGGCTATTGTCTATGTTAACACACGCAAAAAAGCCAACGCAGTCGCCCAGGTCCTACAAAAAAATGGTGTCAGCGTCACGGCGTACCATGCGGGACTCACAGCGCTTGAACGCGAAGCACGGCAAGAGGCTTGGATCGATGGGACCACCAGGGTCATCGTAGCCACCAATGCTTTTGGCATGGGTATTGACAAGCCAAACGTACGCTCGGTCATTCATCTACACCTACCAACTACCCTGGAGGCTTATTACCAAGAAGCAGGCCGGGCAGGCCGAGACGAAAAGAAGGCGTATGCTGTCACCTTATATGATAACCGGGACATTGCTCTGCTTCGAGAAAGCATTCAAATAGCCCACCCCTCTTTGGATCAACTGAAGCAAGTTTACCAACACCTGGCCAACTATTACCAAGTGGCTGTAGGAAGCCACAATATGACAACCTATGATTTTGATTTAGAAAATTTTTCGCACACCTATGGCCTCACGCCCCAGGTAGCTTACCAGTCCTTAAAGACGCTGGAGGGAGCAGGATTAGTACAACTCAACGAAGCATTTTCCCAGCCTACTCAATTGCATATCACTACTGATCCTAAGACCTTGTATACCTTTCAGGTAGCCCATGCTCCTTACGATTTGCTGATTAAGGCACTATTGAGGTTGTATGGAGGAGAACTTTTTTCAGCATTTGGTAATATTTCAGTACAGCGCATTGCCCATTTTCTCAACATCGCACCTCAAGAAGTAAAAAAACAGCTTCAAGCTCTGGACCGCCTGGCAATCATCCGGTACTGCCCTCAAAAAGCTATTCCTCAGCTCACCTTTACAACATCCCGCCATCCTGCTGCCTCACTGCCTTTAGATAGAAAAATATTAAAGCAACGAACTGCCATCGCCAAAGAAAAAGCCGAAGCAGTGGTCCACTACACAACCCACCAACACCTTTGTAGAGTTCAACTACTGCTTGAGTACTTTGGCGAAGTGACTTACCAAAAATGTGGGCAATGCGATATATGCCTGGCAAAGGCAAAAAAGGAAGGAAAATGTTCGGCCGAGGACTACCAAAAATATAGGCACTTAATTTTGCAACACTTACAAGCAGGCATTCGGGAGCTGAATCAAATTGTAGACACTGCGGACCTTACTGCAGAAGAAACGATGCTGGCTACCATCCGGCAAATGCTGGACAACGAAGAGTTGTCCTACGATAGTGCCAGCAGGTTGATGCAAACACATACCCCCCAACCCAAACAAGGTCATTGAGAGAAAAAATGAAGTATGCAGCAGTTATCTCAGCAGCGATTTAGGTAGTAATAATTCCATGATGGGTGCTGTGCCAGCACTACGGAAGCCTGATGCTGAGCAGTTTTTCCCTACTCGATGATAACTCCTGTTCTGTCTTCTCGGCATTCAATGAGATGTGGCAACAGGCGAGTTGACTATCTGAAACACTGTTTTATTTTTACATAGCTTCAAGCGAAACTCCTGTTGCTGACCGATGGCGCGTGGCAGCTGCCTAGAAAATTCTTTGAAGACTACTTGATGCACTCCTTCAGGCAGTCTGATGCGCGCGTAATAAATGCTATGGGGAATAGTCTGCCAGTTTCTCGTATCTGCCTTTTCAGTAAAAAAATTAATGCCCCCCATAATAGTGCCCAATACCTCGCTTTGCTTTCTGATTTGATACTCGGTTGCTTTTTTTAAGGCAACTCTCAAGAGGGACTTGCTCAATTCTAGTACCATGCGTTGCTTTAGTACCTGAAAAGAAATAGCATTGACATCCTCAAGCATTTCAAGCATATGTTGCCCCCCATGAGGGGTAAGTATAACAGCCTTATTATATACTAGCGGTCTTTCTCTGTATTTAGGGAAAGCCATCCGAATGAATTTCAAATCTGAAAGTGACCCACCTCCATTGTTATCCGGCAGTGGAAAGGGGAAGAATAGCCCAAGCTCTTCGTTGCTAAACGTCACTGCTCCGCCTGCACCATGTACCAACACAAAATTAATACTCCACTCGTCTTTTACCGGCCCCAAGCCATTGTTCCATAGAAAAACGACATCCCCCAGCGTAGCCTCCTCGGCAGGGTCATAGTTGAGTTTAAATTCCTGTTGATATTGATCTACCTGGTCATGTAACCCTGCTTTGTAAGCAGTATAAATCAGGTCCTTCTTAAGCTGCTCTGGTACATCTATCCCAAATAAGTGTTTGTAATCTTCTTCGTATATCTCAGTGGCGTTTCGATAAGCAATAAAGGCGTTGTTGTACTCATAGTTGGCTTGATACACAAGGCCCATGAGTGTATGGATGAAAGCGTCTCGCCTATATTTACCAGCACTACTGTACTTATCACCCAACTGATTTAACTTAATAGCAAGCCGACGACACTCTACCAAAGCTGCATCGTTCTGCTCTAACTGCAGAAAGTTGAGGGCCTTGTAGTAGTGAAGCAAAAGTACCTCATGGTCTTCCCCCTTATAGTCAGTTACGGTAGGATTAATAACAAAAGTCAGGGCTTCATCTAGGGGTTTGGTTAAGAAGTTTTCGTGCGTGAGATAGGCTTGCTCAAAAAAGTAGTTGCTCGCCTCATACCGCTGCATCAGATGGGCTACTACGCCTCTGTTTAAGTAATAGAGCAATCTAGCCTTTCGCCGTTCGGCACGCTTGTCCTTGGCAAGTAGCGCATCGGCCTCCTCCAGTCTGCTGGCTAAAAATAGCTTGTGAAATTTAGCATCTTTCTGGTAGTGCGTAACATGGCAAGCCTGTGACAATAGCACAAGGGTGACGAGTACCAAAAGGCGTGTTTTATGCATCACCATTTCATAAACCTTACACTCCTATCCTTTGGACAAAGAGCGGGATCAATCATGGCCCACCGGTTAGTGTAGCTTATGCACACTAGACTGTAGGGACTTTCCCTTGATATTTGTTCTTGATTTTTTTACCTCTCCCCTTGTACTTTTTGATCTTTTTTCCTCCTATCCACACAAGTTCGTTGGTCTCTAGGTCAGCCAATTCTAGGTTCACCTGATAGAACACAACCTTATTGTTTCCCTCCGTGTCTATAATCGTATTGATGGCCCCAAACAGCATGTAATCTGCCCCCAACTCGCGACCTAGACGCTTTTGCGTTTCTGGCGAAACAAAGTCCGCTTGTCCTGCTCTTTCTCCCCGCAATTTTTCTCTAAACATGCTGTTGGCTACTATACGTATTTCTCCTTCCTTGATCAGCGCTCTTTCTAGGTCTTTGATAAAAGTGTCTGCTTCAATATGCTCATGGCTCTTGTTAAGAATCGTACCTACAATGAGTACTGGCTTGCGTTCGCTGTAAACCAAGGCTTGTTCCATCTCATTTTCTTCGGATAGCAATCCCTGCAGTTTCTTTAGATGCGTTTGTTGAAACTTAGCTAGCCAAGGCGCATTCGTAATCTCTTCTAGCATTTTTTCAGCCACCAACCTTGAATCGGTATCGTTCCACCGCCCACTCAAGTCGGTTACTTGGGCAATGCTAGTACGGGTAACCCTCAATGGGGTGCAGCTCGTAATTGCGGCTACGAGGAGCCCGCTAAACAATCCTAGTCTCAATATGCGTTTCATGATGTGTTTTTTAAAAGGTGATACTGCTACAGTGCTATATATTTCTCCACTCCCAAGTTAGATAGTGGGTCCAGCTTGACCAATTCTTTATCTACTTTTTTTCATAGACCGAACTGGCTACTGGATTGCTCAAGTGCTACTATCCCTGGCAATGGTGCGCCACCTAAGTAAGCCAGTAGTGCCCCGCCACCAGTAGACAAATGCGACACTTGGTCAGCGTAGCCCAGGTTTCTTATCGCTGCTGCAGAATCGCCGCCGCCAACCAGTGAGAAAGCGCCTTGCTTGGTCGCTTGTGCTACAGCTACTATTACTGCCTGCGTGCCCTGCTGAAAGCCTGGTATTTCAAAAACACCAAGGGGGCCACACCACAAAATTGTTTGAGCAGCCTGCACAATGTCTGCAAATTCCTGCCGTGCCTTGGGACCTATGTCCAAAGCCATCCAGCCAGCAGGTACTGCCCCGCCTGCTACTACTCTCTTTTCAGCAGCCTCCTCCGGTCGAGAAGATGCTACCACATCTGCTGGCAGTACCAATTGTACCTCTTTTTGTTGGGCTTTTTGGGCCAACTGCCAGGCCAGCGCTACCTGGTCAGGCTCTAGCGAAGAAGCACCTACCTGCCCCCCCAGGGCCTTTTGAAACGCATTGGCCACACCCCCACCCACTAGCAAGGAATCGAGTTGGTCTAACAGGCGTTCTAAGGGTTTAATTTTATCTGAAATTTTGGCGCCTCCTATAATTGCCACAAATGGCTTTTTAGCTTTTTTTAAGATTTTATCAGCGCTATTGAGCTCCTTTTGCATCAAGTAGCCAGCCAGCTTGTCTTGAAAATAGTGGGCTAACAGCGTCGTAGAAGTATGGGCCCGATGCGCTGTGCCAAAAGCATCGTTGATATACACGTCACTCCAAGCAGCCAATGCCTGTGCCAGGCTAGGGTTACCTATTATTTCTCCAGCCTGAAACCGCACATTTTCTAGCAGCAGCACCTTGCCAGGTCCAAGGTGCTGGACTTTTTCTTGCGTGTCAAGACCTATACAGCTCGGCGAAAAAGCTACTTGAGTACCTAAAATCTGACTCAGGTAGGGCACCAGATGTTGCAAAGAAAACCGCTCTTCATACCCTTTTTGGGGCCTTCCTAGGTGTGACAACAAGACAGCCCCCCCCCCCTCATCTAGCACCTTCCGAATGGTGGGGATTGCTCCTTGGATTCTAGTACCATCTACAATACCAAAGTAATCATCCAAGGGTACATTGAAATCTACTCGAATCAACGCTTTTTTTCCCTTAAAGTTGTATTCCTGCGCGTAGCGCATCAGTGTTATTGTTTTCTTGCGGTGGCCCTATCAACAGCTCACCTAGTGTCTAGCTGCTTTTTTAAGTCGACTACTAATGGTCCTACCAATGCTTGTGATCAGAACGAAGGCTGCTAAGATCGCTTCTACAGGAGAGCAGCAAGCGTTCTAAGTGCAGCCAAGAGTTTTACCTCTGAACCTATAGTAGTAGTCACTGCACCTTGCTAAGTAAGAGAAATTGTACTTACTTTCGGGAAGGCCTGATTTTAGACTATTGCAAATAGTAAAGGAACTCCCCCTTTCTAACCTACAGATGAGCATTTTTCGGCATTTTGCGATAGTGTAGATTTGTGTATACTTAGCATCAAAGATAAACTTCGAGCGTGTGAGTCAAAAAACAAAATTGACACTTCGGCTTGTTGCCGTAATGATTGTTCTCTTAGCATTGGGAATGCAACTACAGTTTGTGATCATCCCAGCCCTAAGTACTTATAAATTTTGGCTCGCTGTCGGGGCTTTTGCCTTGCTACTTATAACCGGCCACTGATGGCTCTTTTATAAATGAATAGTTTAGCCACTTACGCCAAAAATCGTAGTGGATAATGCTGGGCTTTTTTCTGTCTTTGCACCATGCCCTAGAGGGCCAAGGTGTCCTGTGGAGCTATTTTTTTTCTTACGCCTAGACCTAAAATTTGTAAGCGAGAAAACGCATGGAATTCAAATAGTTATGGAAAAAATATCATATTACACCGAGGCAGGGCTGCAGAAGCTTAAGGATGAGCTCCATGCGTTGAAAACAAAAGGAAGAGCAACGGTTGCAGAGCAGCTGGCCGAGGCCCGAGACAAGGGGGATTTAAGCGAAAATGCTGAATATGATGCCGCCAGAGATGCTCAAGGCCTGCTAGAAATGAAAATAAGTACGCTAGAACAAATAGTTGCGAATGCCCGTGTCATTTCAAAAGCGGACGTTGATACTTCTCAGGTCTCCATCTTGACTACGGTAAAAATCAAGAATACCAAACAAGGGCAAACATTTACTTACACTATTGTTGCTCAGGAGGAAGCAGACTTAAAGGCAGGCAAAATATCTATTGAATCTCCCATTGGCAAAGGACTACTCGGAAAAAAAGTGGGAGAAATGGCAAGCATTGATGTGCCCGTTGGAAAGCTAGAATTCGAAATTCTTGAAATTGGGCTATAGCACTTGTGGCACAAGCAGCTGCCTAACACAACTAAAAATTCACTTGTCATGTCCTAATAGATGGCCCATCACTACCTGAAATGGCGAGCATATTCACTCAAATCATCAACAGAGATATTCCAGGCTATATCATTGCTGAAGAATCAGATTATATTGCCTTTTTAGACATTCACCCCCTGGCAGTAGGCCATACCCTGGTGGTACCTAAAAAGGAGATAGATTATTTGTTTGACCTGGATGATACGGTGTTCACTGGGCTCATGGTTTTTACAAAAAAGGTGGCTATAGGCATGCAGCAGGTAGTCCCCTGCTTGCGAGTAGGCATGGCAGTAGTGGGCTTAGAAGTCCCTCACGCACACATCCATCTCATTCCACTCAACGACCTATATGATATTGATTTCAAAAAACCAAAGCTCCAACAGAGTCAAGCAGTGCTTAGCAGCATGGCCAATCAACTACATGCTGCCATAGCAGACTGACTGCTCCTTGCTCCTCACTGTACAGGAAAGCTGAAATAAGTATTGAGGAAAGGTTCCTTCCTTAAGTCCGAAATGCCACCATTTTTCTTCAAGAGACCTAAAAAGTGACTTTGTATACCCCTATTTATACAAGCTAGCAGGTTAGCATCGGTTGGCTATACGCTATTTAGAACAACCCACAAGCTAATGCTGCTCGTACTGAATACCCGACGATCAAGACTAGTTTACGTATATTCGCCTGTATTACTTGATTTTTTTCAGTGCGCATTTCAAGCACCCACATAACCTCCAATATGGAAAATTATCCTTGGCTGCAACACTATCCTAAGGCTGTATCGCCTACGATTGATCCTGACCGTTACCAATCACTTGTCAGCTTGTTCGAGGAATGTTTTTCAAAATATCAAAGCCTGCCCATGTGTGAAAACATGGGCAGGATGATCACTTACCGCGAAGTAGACAAACTTTCTAAGGCTTTTACTGCCTATTTACAAAAGTATACGAGTTTGAAACCTGGCGACCATATAGTGATTCAGCTGCCCAACCTACTGCAATATCCTATCGCGCTATTGGGCATACTCAGGGCAGGCATGGTAGTGGTCAATATGAATCCTTTGTATACCTCCTATGAAATGGAGCACCAGCTCCGAGACTCCAAGGCCAAGGCCATCGTCTTACTGGCTAATTTTGCGCACAACCTAGAGAAAATATTATCTAAAACTGCTATACAAACAACCATCATCACTGAAGTAGGAGATATGCTGGGTAGACTCAAGGGCCCTCTAGTCAACTTTGCGGTCAAGCATATTACACGGCTCGTCCCACGTTATGATTTACCCCAGGCCATTGCCTGGAAGAAAGTACTGCGGGCAGGGCAACAGGCAAGCTTTCATCGAGTAAGTCCACGCAACAACCAAACCGCTTTTTTACAATACACAGGAGGTACCACAGGCGTATCCAAAGGTGCAGTGCTTACGCATCGGAATATTGTAGCCAACATAGAGCAGATGGCTTCTTGTATGCGCGTAAAGCTGCAAGAGAAAAAGGAAATAACCATTACCCCACTCCCACTTTACCACATCTTTTCTCTAATTGTCAACTTGCTCGCTATGATGCAACTAGGAGCCAAAAATGTACTGATTACCAACCCCAGAAATATAAAGGGCTTTATCAAAGAGTTGCGCAAGCATCGTTTTACGTGTATCTCAGGGGTCAATACACTGTTCAGTACGCTACTAACACACAAGGAGTTTTCCTCCCTTGATTTTTCTAGCCTCAAGGTTGCCCTGGCAGGAGGCATGGCAGTCCACAAGGCAGTGGCCAAGCAATGGGAAGCAATAACTGGTACTCCTTTGGTAGAAGGATATGGCCTGACAGAAGCCTCACCTGCGGTAACTTGTAACATGTTAGATGGCACGCATCGCATAGGTACTATTGGTATTCCACTACCAAGTACAGTAGTAAAAATAGCAGATGACGATGGCAAAGAAGTGGTCTTCGGCATACCAGGTAACTTGCTTGTCAAGGGGCCGCAAGTAATGCAAGAATACTGGCAGCAACCTGAAGAAACAGCCCAAGTATTTGTAAAAGACTGGCTCCAAACGGGTGATATAGCAGTGATGGACCAAGATGGGTTTATTAGTATTATTGATCGCAAGAAAGAAATGATTAATGTATCTGGCTTTAACGTATATCCCAATGAAATAGAAAATGTGGTAAGCGAACACCCTAAGGTACTAGAGGTAGGCGCCATTGGTGTGCCAGACCAAAGTGGCAAAGAAGAGGTAAGACTATACGTTGTAAGGAAAGACCCCCAATTAACAGCAGAAGCGTTAATTGCTTACTGTAGAGAACGGCTCACCAGGTACAAAGTGCCCAAGCATATTGTTTTCAGGGATAGTATCCCCAAATCAAATGTTGGCAAGATTTTAAAAAGAGTACTGAAGGAAGAAGCCATACAAAGTACAACAAGCCGAAGCACGTAAACTGTTACACTTTTGGCAATTGTGCTTCCACAATGCTTACACACCTTTGGGGTTATTGATTGTTTTTTGTGCTTAAGCACAAAAAATCACCGTAACTTCGTTATGACTGCTGCTCTATTGTATAGATTTTGACAATCATCCAACACATCAAACAAAATATCTTTCCCCTATTAGTTATAGTATGGGGTTTTTTTATTACAGGCTGTCGAGATTTTAAAGATTGCCGCACCCCCTACAAGTCTTTTGTGGCAGTACAATTCATCCCCATCAACAAAGACGATACCGCTACCACCAACGAAGCAATCCGGGAAGTACTGCGGCAGTGCCCTGCGAACAAGTTTCGCCCGATAGACTTGGAGCCCGATGCCAATTCTGTGATTATTCCTATTCCTTCTAACACTTCTCCTGATACCCTGACGATCCACTACCAGAAGGAAGCAGTACTTCCCTCCCACCAATGTGGTTGTGCATATAAATATACGCTCAAAAAAATAACGTCTACTTTTAACGGAAAGTACAAGATCATCAACAAGGAGTTAAGTACACTCAATGACTCAGCTATTGACGTCCAGATATATCTCTAGCGTTTTCCTCTGTCTAGGGATACTTGTAAGTAGCTTGCCCACATGGGCCAAGACGCGGTATTGGCCTACGGGTGTCCAGTTGGGCATGGATGTATTCCGCCCTTTCCAATACACGTATTATGAACGCCAAGGTACTCCGTATGAGCTGAATACTTCTATAGATTTTGCAAGGTGTATTCTTGAAGGAGACTACGGGTGGGGTCATATCCACTGGAAGGGATACAACAAAAAAACGCGTACGCCATCCTCTTATACGAGCGATGGGCAATATTTCCGAGTGGGTCTAAACTATAACTTGCTCCAGGACACCCCGCATAAAAATATGGCTTTCTTGGGGTTTCGGTATGCCAGAAATTTCTTTCAGGACCACCTTGTCAGCAAGGTGCGCCATGATAGCGAAGGCCCGATCAAAAATCGGAATGTTCCTATAGATAGCAAGCAGCACAACGTGAAGGCACGCTGGTTTGAAGCAGTGGCTGGAGTAAAAGTCAAGGTCTGGAAGTTGCTGTATGCGGGTGGCACTCTGCGCTACAAATTCGGTCTTCGCATTGACCAGGCTGACTCCCACGTCCCCTATGATGTACTCGGCTGGGGTTTAAATGATCAAGAGGAGGCTTTTGGCTTTAACCTCTACCTCTCCTTACGCATCCCCTTTGTACGTAATACAATGCCTAGTAACCCGAAAGAGTAGCCAACCTATGCCCCAACCAAGTCAGGTTTATACGATACTACTTGAAGTAACTAAAACTGTGTTGTGGATCTAGTTGCACCAAGAACTGGTATATCAATGCAATGACATGCTCTATGTCTTGCTTATGTACCATCTCTACGGTTGTATGCATGTATTTAAGCGGCAAGGAAATCAGCCCAGAAGCTACCCCTGCGTTAGAATAAGCAAAAGCATCTGTATCAGTGCCTGTACGGCTTGAGGAAGCTTGCCTTTGAAAAGGTATTTTGTTCTTCTGAGCTACTTCAATGAGCATTTTTAGCACATTATGCTGCACTGAAGGAGCATGGCTCAAAGCTGGTCCCTTGTTGCAGGCAATATCTCCTTGTTTGATTTTATTGTAGAGTGGAGACTGGGTATCGTGTGTCACATCTGTAACAATGGCTAAATCAGGTTTGAGACGGTGGGCAATCATGGATGCCCCATGGAGCCCTACTTCTTCTTGCACTGCGTTGACAATATAAAGCCCAAAAGGTAGTTTCTGTTTGTTCTCATGGAGCTTCCTCACTACCTCAGCAATCATAAAACCACCTATTCTATTATCGAGACCACGGCCTACCAAGAAATTTTGGTTAAGCGTAATTAAATCCGCATCAAAAGTCACTACAGAGCCGACGTGGATACCTAGCGCCTCCACTTCTTCTGCTGAACTACACCCACAGTCTAGCACGATCTTTTCCATGTCAAATTTGGGGGCCTTTTCTCTATCCTCGCGCACATGAATGGCTGGCCATCCAAAGACGGCAGGTATCGTGCTATTGTCAGTATGAACCTTAGCACGCTGAGATGGTGCAATTTGGTAGTCAGAGCCACCGTTGCGAATCACATAGATGTACCCCTCTTTCGTAATGTAATTCACGAACCAAGAAATCTCGTCAGCATGAGCTTCAATCACCACTTTATAGGCTGCTTGAGGGTTAATAATACCTACTACCGTGCCATAAGCATCTGTCAAGCAATCATCTATATAAGGATCAAGATAGTCTAGCCAAATCTTTTGGCCAGCTGTTTCGTAGCCTGTAGGCGAGGTATTGTTAAGGTATTTAAACAAGAAGGATTCACTTTCTCTGTGCATGTTTCAAATCATATTTAAAGTTATCAATAAGTAAAAAGTTGAGCGCACTCATGCAAAAAGGCTAACTCAACTACTCATCTTCTGTCTATTCTTGCCAAGGATTATCTCGCTATCATTCTTCTCACTTCGCAGGCTCCTGGAAACTACCTTTATAGTACACAGGTTGCCCGTATTTGTCTTTGGTTACCACATAAACCATCTCGGAAAAAGGCAGCACCAAGCTTTGACTATGATTGATCCTGTTGTCAACATTTTCCGATTCTTCATCTCCTTCTTCAGGCAAGTTATTACTGGGTTGCATGGTGTGGGGGTGGGTGTAGGTCATGGTGGAAAATTGGAGCTCAGTCTTACCATTTTTCTCGACAAAGTTTGCCAAAACCACTTGCGGCATCAACTTTTTAACATGCAGCAAAAATAAGTTGGACCTTTCGGAATGACTATAAATTTGCCCTGATACTCTCTCACAGGCATTACTTCTTTCGGACCAGTACAGTATGGAGAGATTTGCACCATACCTCGTGTTCAAAAGTACGGTGCTCGGTGCTATTTCTATAACTGTGTCGGGTACATTATACTCTGCATATTGCCACGTACTGCTTACTGTAAGGGTTTCTTGGGCTGCATCGTAGTAGCATATTTCCCGCAACGGCCAGCTTGTTGTCTCTAGAAGTATCAACCCCTTGAGTCGGCCTTCTTCATGAATGGAACAGGCAGCACTTCGCGACTGCATCTGCTGCCCTGACAAGCTACTACGATGATAACTCTTCACAAGATTCCAGGCTTTTTCTTTATACCGGTATAGCGTTATTGTTTGTCCGTTTACGATACCTACATACAAACTCTGTTCCTGGATAGAGCCAGCCGGAAAAGCGAAGAATGATTCTTGGTTGGTTATGCCGGGGAAGTTTGCTATGTACTCACAAGTAAGCCCTCCCTCTGACGACTGGGTAAACTTACAGCACCTTCCCGTGAATTCTAAAACATACACCGCCTCTTCAGAGGGCACATGACAAACGATGACTCTCTCAACATCTAAAGATGGTAATGCGGTGCCCATCGCTGCTGCCTTGTCCCAGACTAGCTCCCACTTGGTGATGTCTTCAACAGGATTGGTGGTGCACCGATCACACTGACTAAAAGCTATCAAGAGTAGCGCGAAATTCCAACAAGCAAGTAGTTTGCGTAGCATGTGACTGGATCTTCAAGCGTGATTTTATGAATTCAAATTCAGCATAGTGTAACTAAAACCTAGAGCTTGGTCTTAAGTAATGAGGATCATTGAAGAGTCGGAGTTGAACAAAACGCGGGGCCGGAAGGTAGGCACTATGACCCTTATTTCCTATCGAAGATGCCATACTAGTCTCTAGGCGCTATCCTTGAGTGCTCCGAGTGCTTTGTCTATTGTATAGCACCCAATGCCCTCCTCACCAATCACATCAAATAGCTCCACAGCCCTCCTGGCCAAAATCTCCTCTTCTATCTGCTCTGCTACGAACCATTGCAAAAAGTTGAACGTAGAGAAGTCTTTGACAGCAAAGCAGTGGTCGACCAAATGGTGAATAGATTGTGTTACCTTAACTTCATGGACGAGTGCTAGCTCAAAGACTTGTCTAAATGCTTTGAACGTATGCTGAATCTCAGTTATTTCGGGATGTATGGCATGCCCTCCTGCGTCGTTGATATAGTGGAACAGCTTTAATAGGTGTTTTCTCTCTTCTTCAGCATGGTGATACAAAAACGCTGCTGCATGCTTGTAGCCTTGGGTGTCACACCAAGAAGCCATGGCTAAGTAATGCGCCGATGACCTGCCTTCCATACCTACCTGCTGGTTGAGTAGCCGCTCCGTTGCTAGGCTCAAAGAACACTTCAATCGGTCTATGTTTTCCATAACAAATGCTTTTGATACTTCCGCCTACGCACCTTAAATCACGGGCAGCATGCACACTACAAAAAAACCAAAAATACCCGGAAAAACAAACTACTTTCATACATGTACCCCTTGGTATTTTCTAATCACTGGGCTTGCACAAATCTACAAATAGACTTGTGCTTTCTTCAATAGCTACACCATGTACCTTGCGCCTAGCTTAAAACTTTTACTAAATTGCTCCCCTGGCTAATCAAAAACTTGGACATGGCTATTATGATTACCGATGCATGCATCAATTGCGGTGCTTGTGAACCAGAGTGTCCTAACAATGCTATTTATGAAGGTGGAGTAGATTGGAAATTTGCTGAGGGTACTAGCTTAAAGCAAGTAATCATAGATAGTACTATTATAGATGCTCACGCCCCCCAAAGCGCTTACTCTGATGAATTCTACTATATTGTTTCGGACAAGTGTACCGAATGTGTAGGGTTTCATGAGGAGCCCCAATGTGCCGCGGTATGTCCAGTAGACTGCTGTGTATTAGATTTAAACCGGCAAGAGACAAAAGAGGAATTACAGCACAAGAAGGCTTGGTTGCACGGGGACTGAATTTTTTTGTTTTACTCCCCTAAAACATCGTCATTTGTGTGCTGTTGTGTAACCTAAATTTTAAAAACTGTGGAAGAGCATAGAGAAGCTAATGAGGTTTACTCGAAGAGAGTCAAGGCAGGCAAACGAACCTATTTTTTTGATGTGAAGGCTACACGTGCCAATGATTACTATCTCACGATTACAGAAAGTAGGAAGAAATTTAAAGAAGATGGACATTTCTACGAAAAGCACAAAATTTTCTTGTACAAAGAAGATCTCAACAAGTTTATAGGAGCCTTGAATGAAACAGTAGCACACGTTAAGAAAGAACTGCTACCTGACTACGACTTTGATCAGTTTGAACACAGCAACGACGAAAAGTACCCTCCTAGCAGTTCTGCTAACAGAGAAAAAGGCCCCAACGGCTACATCTAGTTTAGGTTAACTGGTTTGACACCAGTCTGTTTCGCGATGTTTTTAGTAATCATGCGTTGGTAGGGTCAACACTTTTCTAGTTGCCCCCTTCTTTCTTGCTGCCCTAATCTTCTTTTTTAATGGCCCTCAGATATGGCATCATAGGCTTGCCCAATGTAGGTAAGTCCACACTATTTAATTCGCTAGCTAATGGCAATGCTACTGCTGATAATTTTCCTTTTTGTACCATAGAGCCCAATATAGGTATTGTCAAAGTGCCAGATGAGCGAATGCAGTTACTAAGCTCTTTGGTAGTCCCCCAAAAGCTTATCCCCACATGCATCGAGTTTGTAGATATTGCCGGCTTGGTAAAAGGTGCTAGCCAAGGAGAAGGGCTTGGCAACAAATTCCTGGCCAATATTAGGGAGGTAGATGCCATTGTTCATGTAGTGCGGTGTTTCCAGGACGACCAAGTGGTACACGTGGCAGGACAGGTAGATCCGGCCTTTGACAAAGAGGTGATAGACTATGAGCTACAAATGAAGGACTTAGAGACAGTCCGCAAGCGCATGGCAAAGATTGAGAGAGTAGCCAAATCGGGGAATAAGGAGGCCCAGCAAGAACTCAGCCTCTTGGAACGCTTTGCAGCACAGCTTACCCAAGGGGGCAGCGCGCGTACTGTTGCTATAGACGCAGCTGAGGCTTCAATAGTTATATCTTGGCAACTCCTTACCCTGAAACCTGTACTCTATGTAGCTAATGTTGATGAACAAACGCTTCAACAAGGTACTAACAACTACGTAGACCAACTTCGGACAGTTGTCAAAGAGGAGGATGCTGGGATAGTTTTAGTTTGCGCCGCGCTCGAAGCCCAAATGGCAGAGCTAACACCGAGTGAAAAGGAACTCTTTTTTGAAGATTATGGTCTTAAGTCTTCTGCGCTGGAGGTGTTAATCAGTGCTTCCTATAAACTACTCAGCCTCATCACCTATTTTACAGCAGGTCCTCAAGAAGTAAGGGCCTGGACCATTAGGACTGGCACCAAGGCGCCGCAGGCAGCAGGGGTTATTCATAGCGATTTTGAAAGAGGGTTCATTAAGGCTGAAGTAATCAAGTTGTCAGACTATCTGCACTACAAAACAGAATTAGCTTGCCGGACAGCGGGGAAAGTACACATTGAAGGGAAAAGTTATGTGGTAGAAGATGGAGACATCATGCATTTTCTGTTTAATGTATGAGAGAACAAAGAGAAAATAAGTGTTGTGAGTTGTTGAACTTTTGACTTTGTCATCAGCTGGTATTGTGTGAAAGCAAGGGTCACCCCTCCGTGTATAAGAGCGCTTCATGCTGCACTATCATCAACATCTTCTAGCAGATTAGAGCGAGAAGATCAAGGAAAAATCTAAGCCGTGGTGTCACCAAAAGCCCTATCATTTTACAGCCTTAGAGACCAATCAAAATCCCAACAGAAAAGGTTATACTGCCTCGCAGGCCAAGTAGAGCTGGGAGCTTCATCCCCTAGTAATCATTTCGAAGATTTTCTCATTGCGCAAGTTTGGACAGAAAATACGGAAGCTAGGCCCATTAGGCTGGAGTCACAGCGCTTACGACTCTATGCCTATCCTTTGCGTGGAGAGACCTAAGGATCCTTTTGGCGCTGTTGAGGCGGTTTGCATCGCTAAAACAAGACTCTAATAGTCAGGCAAGCCAGATAAAAAAACAACAAACTTGTCGGAACTATTTTTCATTTCTGACAAAACCCTTGTAGAATTGCTAAATTTTTTAGGCCGAGATGACGAGCATCAACGCTGGTACTCTCACTAGGCAAAACAGCGTCAACCCAGTTTAAAAAATATAATGGGCAAAAATTTATTATGCCACCTTTTTCTTGGCAGCAATCTTTTCTTTGTGTCTGCTTGCAGTAAGCCCGGCGATGATGATTTAGCAGACGCACCAACTACAGAAGCAGCAAAGTTCTGGGATTATCTGTTACAGTTTTTGGGATTAGGCGAAAAAAATTCCGGCTTAATAACACCAGAAAACGCAATCCAACTGATCAGCGCCCTAGACATTTTTACCTTTGGAAAGAAGTAAGTTGTCCGCGTTCTAGTCAAAAGGTTTGTGGTCACACATTGCAACCGCAAACTTTCTACCTCCTCCGGGGTAAGTTGAAACATAAAGCTAGCAGGAAACCGTTCTTGATTTCTTTTTACTTGCTCGTTCATCCGTTTAGTTTCATAACCATAGAGTGCTGATAAATCGCTATCTATTATTACCTCTCGGCCCCTGATCAGATAGATCTGCTGCATGACTGCGTCATCGGTCATCGCTCCCTTTCCCACTTTGTGCTTTGTATTCATCCAATTGCTAAGTTGAGAGGGCACGCCCTACACTGCTTAATATATATAGTCTTTTGTGACCTTTTGCTTGATGGGACTGTCGTATACTTTACTTGGACAAGCACCGCAAAAAAGGAACAAAGAAAAATTTACCAAGAGAGCGTAAACGCTCCTTGTGGTAGCAAAGAGTGGCTATAAAGGCCGTGTTGTGTTGCTTCTTCTTGGAGCTGGTGGGCCAATAATCTTCGATTAGAAGCACCAATGACTAAAGTGCCAAAGTCAAACCGGTCGAGCAATGGTTGAAGGGTGGTTACCACATTTTCTTCTACCACCAAAAAATCAGTGTAGACCTTTTCAGCCAAGTGTGGTAACTTCTTACTGTTCTTATCAAGAAAAATAAACTTCTTCCCTTGCCAGACTGCCACCTTCAGGCCATGCCAGACCCGCATTGGAAATTCTTGCTGCTGTACTACTTCCTCCAGTGTGTAGGTGTCTGAAGAGGTAATTCCTAGGGCTGTTTGGCTGGGTTGGACGTGGTAGGCATACTTTGGGGAGTCGACCTCAAATCGATTATCAACACACAGGGTACTATGGTGACCTTTGACAAAAGAAATGACTTGATGGTGATCAATACTGTAAAAAATTACTTTCCGCTGTGTTTGCTGGCTAAGGTATATCCGCATAGCATGCAGCGAGAGCAGCATAGCCAATACACTCATAGCGATCAAATACTGCATTCTCTTGGTATGCAGAAAAGCAAG
>Ga0316607_1000069_pt1 | contig 40412 bp, 54 predicted proteins | sample MIS2016062E_MG_FD_207674 | JGI IMG/M metagenome (GOLD analysis project Ga0316607, IMG submission 207674) | Microbial mat bacterial communities from Middle Island sinkhole, Lake Huron, Michigan, United States - MIS.2016.062E | ecosystem: Environmental > Aquatic > Freshwater > Lake > Sediment...
GTATTATTACAATAATTATTATTAAATAATAATACATAATGGCTGTACCTAAAAAACGAACATCAAAAGCGAAGAAAAACTCGCGAAAAGCAAACTGGAAAAGAAAAAGCTACAAAGCTGCTCAAAAATCTTTATCTTTAGCTAAATCAATGCTACGAGGAAAAACAACTAGTTTTGTATATAGTATATACATAGATGAGGAATAAATCTTTAAATCAATTTAAAGATTTATTTACTAATTTAATTCAAACCTTTTTTAAGAATAAAGATAAAAACAAATCTCAAAAATTTATTATTTTTACGGTAACTTTCACGGATGTGGCGAAATTGGTAGACGCGCTAGATTTAGGTCCTAGTGACATTTGTTTTGAGAGTTCGAGTCTCTCCATCCGTAATTTTTTTTATAATTAAAGTGAATTTATAATTTTATTGAGAACTATTTACTAATCAAATATGCTTCCATTTACACTTCAACAATTAAGAATTTTAAAAGCCGTTGCGACAGAAAAAAATTTCACAAAAGCAGCGGAATTATTATATCTTTCCCAACCTTCACTTAGCAAACAAATTAAAACACTAGAAAAAAATTTAGATATATTATTAATTAATCGAGAAAACAATAAAATTTCTTTAACTGAAAATGGTAAGGTATTTTTACAATATTCTGAAAGAATTTTAGCTTTATGTGAAGAAAGTTGTAGGGCTTTAATTGATTTAAAAAATGGAGAACGTGGAAATTTAACTGTAGGTGCAAGTCAAACTATTGGAATCTATCTGTTACCTCGTGTTCTTGCCTTATTTGCACAAAATTATCCCCAAATTGCTCTAAAAGTTCAAGTTAATTCAACAAGAATGATTGCAAAAAATGTTATTAATCGAGAAATTGATTTAGCAATTGTTGGCGGAGAAATTCCAGATAAACTAAAAAAAAATTTAATCGTTGAAAATTTTGTAGAAGACGAGTTTAGTCTTATCGTTTCAAAATTACACCCTTTTGCTTCAAAAAAACAAATTAGTAAAGAAGATCTTTATCACTTAAATTTCATAACTCTCAACTCTAACTCCACTATTCGAAAATTTATTGATAACATATTAAGACAGAATCAAATTGAAACTAAACAATTAAAAATTCTAATGCAACTAAATTCAATAGAAGGAATTAAAACGGCAGTAAGTTTAGGATTAGGAGCTGCATTTGTGTCTTCTTCAGCAATTGAAAAAGAAATTGAACTTAAAACAATTGAAATTTTAAAAATTGAAAATATACGAATCACTCGAACATTATCAATTATTAGTAATCCAGAATGTTATAAATCAAAAGCTTTTGAATTCTTTTATAAGGAATTATTACAATTAAAGAACAACATACAAAATTAAAAGATAATTCTAAAAAAGTTGACGGTTTAAAAAAAATTCTAGTATTATAAGGTTAAATAAAAATAAATTAATTTACATTATGAAATATGCAATTGTCGAAATAAGTGGAAGACAATTTTGGATTGAAACAGGAAAATACTATGATTTTAATCGAATTCCTACTGATTTAGGAAAACAAATTACTTTAAATCGAGTTTTATTATTAAACGATGAAGGGAATGTTTTAATAGGCAAACCTTATCTAGAAAGTGTACAAATTAAAGGAAAAATCTTAGAACATTTAAGAGGAAAAAAAACAATCGTCTATAAAATGCGTCCAAAGAAAAAAACAAGAAAAAAACAAGGTCATAGACAAGATTTAACGCGTGTTTTGATTGAAGATATTATTATTAACTAAATAAAAAATCAGGAGTAGAAATTATGGCACATAAGAAAGGTGCAGGTAGTACAAAAAATGGTCGTGATTCAAATGCACAACGTCTGGGTGTAAAAAGATTCGGAGGTGAAATGGTTCGGGCAGGCCATATTTTAGTACGCCAACGAGGTATGAAATTTAAACCTGGTGTAAATGTTGGATATGGGAAAGATTTTACTTTATTTGCCTTAGCAGATGGAACAGTAAAATTTGATTATAAAGATGGTAAACATAAACGTGTAAATATTGTTGTTTAACAAATCTTTAAATAATTTTAAAATGCTAAAAAACCCATTTACTAATAATTCAGTTCTAAATAAATATCAGAATTTAATTAATCAAATTAATATTCTAGAAAACGAACTAAAAACATTAACTGATAGTGAATTAAGGGCTAAAAGCTTAAAATTAAAAAAGCAATATGAATCAGACCAAAATTTAAATTCATTAATTGCTGAATCATTCGCATTAACACGAGAAGCAAGTGTTCGAACATTAGGATTGAGACATTTTGATGTCCAATTAATTGGAGGACTTGTTTTAAACGATAAAAAAATTGCAGAAATGAAAACTGGTGAAGGAAAAACTCTTGTAGCAACTTTACCAGCTTTCTTAAATGCATTAACAAAAAAAGGTGTTCATATTGTAACCGTAAATGATTACTTAGCAAATCGTGATCAAGTTTCTATGGGTCAGATTTATCGATTCCTTGGATTAGATACAGGATTAATTCAAGATGGAATGGCAACATCTGAACGACGAATAAATTATAACGCAGATATAACTTATGTAACAAATTATGAAGTTACATTTGATTTTCTTCGTGATAATATGGCACTGAATCTAAGTGATGTGGTTTTACGACCTTTTAATTATTGTATTATTGATGAAGTTGATTCAATTTTAATTGATGAAGCACAAACGCCGTTAATTATTTCAAATAATATTCAAACCCCAGTTGATAAATATATTATCGCAGCTGAAATTACAGATTATCTTGAGCTGAATACTCATTATAAAGTTGATGAAAAAAATAAAAATGTTATTTTAACTGAAGAAGGTAGTAAACAGATTGAAAAAATTTTAAGTATTCAAGATTTATATGATCCCCGTGATCCATGGATCCCGTATATCATTAACTCACTTAAAGCTAACGCCTTATACTTTAATAATGTTCATTATATTGTTCAAAATAATCGAATAATCATTGTTGATGAATTTACAGGGCGAATTATGCCTGATAGACGATGGGGAGATGGTTTACATCAAGCTATTGAAGCAAAAGAAAAATTACCAATCCGTCAAAAAACAGAAACAGTTGCAGCGATAACTTATCAAAACTTCTTTTTATTATATCCAAAATTGTCTGGTATGACAGGAACTGGAAAAACAGCTGAAATTGAGTTCGAAAAAATTTACAATTTATCAGTTGAAGAAATTCCAACAGCTAAACCAGCACAACGAAAAGATTTACCAGATTTAATTTATAAAGATCAATTTTCAAAATGGAATGCAATTGCTCAGGCATGTCATAAAATTTCTACAAAAGGTCAACCGATTTTAATTGGTACAACTACTGTAGAAAAATCTGAAATGTTAGCACAATTATTGAATGAATATAAATTATCATATCAAATTTTGAATGCTAAACCTGAGAATGTACGACGAGAATCCGAAATTGTTGCACAAGCTGGTAAAAAGGGAAGTATTACGATTGCCACAAATATGGCAGGTCGTGGAACAGATATTATTCTAGGAGGTAATATTAATTTCAAAATTCAAAAGAAATTATATGATATCCTTACGCTGTCAAAAAACTATAAACTTTCAAAAAAAACAAATATTTTAGAGTCATCCTTATTAAACCAGTTTGAAGGAAGTTCTCAAAAATTTTTAAGTGTTTTATTATCATTATTAAATGATCAAAAATTCTTAGCATTATCTGATTTAGATATTCTTCGAATTTTACGTGAAAATGATAGAATTTCAATTCCTGTAACTTCTTATCAATGTTCAATTCGATTTTTAATTAACGAACTTATTTCTTATAATAAAAAACATCAAGAGCAAGAAAATAAAATTGTTAAAAATTTAGGTGGTTTATATATTATTGGAACTGAAAGAAATGATTCACGTCGAGTTGATAATCAATTAAGAGGTAGATGTGGACGACAAGGAGATCCAGGAACTTCTCGTTTCTTTTTAAGTTTAGATGATAATTTATTACGTCTATTTGGAGGCCCTAAAATTCAGAATTTTATGCAAACTCAAATTCCCGATGATTCACCACTTGAATCAGAAGTTATTACAAAGAGTTTAGATTCAGCTCAAGAAAGAGTAGAAGAAAGAGCTTATCAACAACGAAAAAATTTATTTGATTATGATGATGTTTTAAATAAACAAAGAAAGATTGTTTACCATGAACGTCGACAAATTTTAGAAAGCGCATCCGTTCAAAAAAATATTTTTGCATACGGTGAACAAATTATCACAGAACTTTTATTAGAATTCCGTGAAGAAAAATTGTATGAAAAAGAGATTTTAGCACTTGTTGAAAATTTATTTGGACGAAATTTAGTCTTAAATCAAATTAAAGATATAAATTCGTTAATCAATAATTTTGATTCTTATGAATTAAAAATGTACTTATTTAATGAGTTTTGGTTAACTTATCAATCCAAAATTACAGAATTGTCAGTCTATGGTGATGGTATTATAGAAAATTTAGAGCGAAGTATCATTTTAATTAATACTGATCGAATTTGGCGTGAACATTTACAAAAAATGACATTATTACGAGAAGCAGTTGGATGGAGAGGATATGGTCAACGGAATCCATTATATGAATACAAACAAGATGCTTTTTACATGTTCGAAACTCGTGAAGAATTATTAAGACATTTAGTAATTTATGATCTTTTAAGAGCCTCAATTCTATAAAAATGAAATTAAAATTAAATTAAGCATTATGACAAAAAGAACACTTTCAAATAAAGGTCGTTATTCCGTTTTAAAAGTATCAGGTTTTAGAGCACGTATGTCGACTGCTGAAGGTCGAAAAGTTATTCGTAATCGTCGAAAAAAAGGTCGTAAAACTTTAGCAATCCGTCGATAGAATTGTTATTATTAGAGTTAGTTATTTTTAATTGCTCTAATAATCCATCATTTTTTATTTAAAATTCATATAATAATAATTTAACAAACTGACTTTTTGACTAAATATTTTATGAAATTTAACGATGAACTAGCTCTTTTTTTAAAAGCTCGCTATCCCATAATTTATATCAATACCATTGAAGAAGATCGAGTAGAATATGTAATTCGTAAAAATGTCAAGACAAATTTGAATCGAAGCATTTACAGTTGGGATTTTGTTGATGGTTATACAAATAATCCAAATAACGAGGGATTTGCGAAACGAAATCCATTACAAGCATTAGAACTTGTTGAACGGTTAAATGCAGAAACACCTGCATTATTTTTATTAAAGGATTTCAACCGTTTTTTAACGGATCTATCTATTTCACGAAAATTACGAAACATTAGTCGAATATTAAAATTACAACCAAAAACAATTATTATTATTGGATCGGATTTAACTATACCAAAAGAGTTACAAGATTTAATAACTGTTATTCAATTTGAACTCCCACTAGAAAATGAAATTAGTCAAGAATTAAATCGTTTAGTAACGTCTTTAAATATTAAAATTGATTCACAATTATTTGAAAATTTAACTCGAGCTTGTCAAGGTTTATCATTAGAACGAATTAGACGTGTACTTTCAAAAATTATTGCAACTTATAAAACAATTGATGATAATAGTATTGCTGTTTTATTAAGTGAAAAAAAACAAATTATAAGTCAAACAGAAATTCTAGAGTATACATCAGTTGATGAAAAAATTGCTAATTTAGGTGGTTTAGAAAATTTAAAAGATTGGCTAAAAAAAAGAAAAACTGCTTTTGGAATTCAAGCAGCAAATTATGGCTTACCTACACCTCGTGGGTTATTATTAATTGGAATGCAAGGAACTGGAAAATCATTAACTGCAAAAGCAATTGCAAATGAGTGGCAATTACCATTATTAAAATTAGATGTAGGTAAATTATTTGGCGGAATTGTTGGTGAATCGGAATCTCGTCTTCGTCAAATGATTAATCTAGCTGAAACTATTTCTCCATGTATTCTTTGGATTGATGAAATTGATAAAGCATTTAGTAGCACTGAAAGTAAGGGCGATAGTGGAACTAGTAATCGAGTTTTAGCAACTTTTATTAGCTGGTTATCTGAAAAAACTAAACCAGTTTTTGTTATTGCAACAGCAAATAATATTGATTTATTACCATTAGAAATTATTCGAAAAGGCCGATTTGATGAAATATTTTTCTTAGACCTACCAAAAGAAGAAGAACGTGAAGAAATTTTTAAAATTCACTTACAAGAGTTTAGACCAACTAGTTGGGAATCTTTTGATTATAAAAAATTAGCTCAGGTTTCAGAATCGTTCTCTGGTGCAGAAATTCGACAAAGTATTATTGAGGGTATGTATCATGCATTTTATGAGAAACGTGAGTTTACAACAGATGATATTTGTCTTGCTTTAAAAGAGTTAATTCCATTAGCACATTTAGAAAGTGATCAAATGATAAGATTACAAAATTGGGCTTCATCGGGTCGAATTCGCTCTGCTTCCTCAAAACTTATATATTTAAATTAACATCGAAAATGAAACAACAAATTTTTCGACTAGTAGCCGATTTACGCTTTTCAATATTTATTTTATTATTAATTAGTCTTTTTAGTATTTTAGGAACAATTATTGAACAAGATCAATCACTTGAAGTTTATAAAACCAGTTATCCATTAACAAATCCAGTATTTGGATTTTTAACATGGGATCGAATTATTCAATTTGGATTAGATCATGTATATAAAACTTGGTGGTTTTTTACATTAATTTTTTTATTTGGTTTAAGTTTAATTTCATGTACGTTTTTACAACAATTACCATCATTGAAAATCGCTCGTCGATGCCAATTTTTTAGAACAACTGGACAATTTTCTCGATTAAAAATTTTTACAACATTAAACAATTTTTCTTTTAACCAAATTTTGTTACGAATTCAAAGAAATCACTATTCGATTTTTCAACAAAAAAATATTATTTACTGTTACAAAGGTTTAATTGGAAGAATTGCCCCTATTCTTGTTCATGTTAGCATGATTTTGGTTTTACTTGGAACAATTATTGGATCATTGTTTGGCTTTAAAGCCCAAGAAATTGTTCCAAAAACAGAAAGTTTTCATATTCAAAATATTTTGAGTAATGGTCAATTAACAGTTATTCCAAAAACATCGGCTCGTATTAATGACTTTTGGATTACCTATACTAAAAATCGAACAGTTTCTCAGTTTTATTCAGATATTTCAGTTTTAGATTCTCAAGGAAATGAAACTCAAAGAAAAACAATTTCAGTAAATTATCCTTTAATTCATAACAGTGTTTATTATTATCAAACAGACTGGAATCTTATTGGACTACGATTTCAAAATGAGCAAAATGAAATTATTGAATATCCATTAGTAAATCTTTTAAGTAATCAAAATAAAGTTTGGTTAACTTGGATCTCCAATAATAAATCTTTAGAGGAAGGAATTATTGTAATTGTAGATAACCTTGAAGGTTATTGCTCAATTTACGATGAAACAGGACAATTTTTAGGAAATGTAGAATTAAATGAAACATTTAATTTGAAATCTCGTTTTACTTTAGTTGAAATTATTAGTTCAACTGGTTTACAGATAAAAACTGATCCTGGTATACCAATTATTTATATTGGATTTTTTTTCTTAATGTTAAGTACTTTAATAAGTTATATAACATATTCCCAAATTTGGATTATTCAAAAAAATCAAAAATTATTTATTGGAGGAACTACAAATCGAGCTATTTTTGATTTTGAATTAGAATTTTTTAAATTTATTAAATAAATAGCTGATAGAAAAGTTTCTTTTGTTTTATAATTGTTTATAACAAGTTAAGTACTTGGGAAGAATTATAATTACAAAAATTTTTTATGACAGCAACTTTAGAAAGACGTCAAAGCGTTTCATTATGGGAGCGTTTCGCAGGTTGGATTACTAGCACTGAAAACCGTTTATACATCGGTTGGTTTGGTTGTTTAATGTTCCCTACATTATTAACAGCTACTACTTGTTTCATTATTGGATTCATCGCAGCTCCTCCAGTTGATATCGATGGTATCCGTGAGCCAGTAGCAGGTTCTTTATTATACGGTAACAACATTATTACTGGTTCAATTATCCCTTCATCAAACGCTATTGGTATGCACTTCTACCCAATTTGGGAAGCAGCTTCAGTTGATGAGTGGTTATACAACGGTGGTCCTTACCAATTAATCGTATGTCACTTCTTATTAGGCGTAGCAGCTTACATGGGTCGTGAATGGGAATTAAGCTACCGTTTAGGTATGCGTCCTTGGATCTTCGTAGCTTTCTCTGCTCCAGTAGCAGCTGCAAGTGCAGTATTCTTAGTATACCCAATCGGTCAAGGTTCTTTCTCTGATGGTATGCCTTTAGGTATTTCTGGTACGTTCAACTTCATGATCGTATTCCAAGCTGAGCACAACATTTTAATGCACCCATTCCACATGGCTGGTGTTGCTGGTGTATTTGGTGGTTCATTATTCTCAGCTATGCACGGTTCATTAGTAACTTCTTCTTTAATTCGTGAAACAACTGAAAACGAATCTACTAACTACGGTTACAAATTCGGTCAAGAAGAAGAAACTTACAACATCGTTGCAGCACATGGTTACTTTGGTCGTTTAATTTTCCAATACGCTTCATTCAACAACTCTCGTGCTTTACACTTCTTCTTAGCATTATGGCCAGTTGTAGGTATCTGGTTAACATCTATGGGTATTAGCACAATGGCGTTCAACTTAAACGGTTTCAACTTCAACCAATCAGTTGTTGATTCTCAAGGTCGTGTAATCAACACATGGGCTGACATCGTTAACCGTGCTGACTTAGGTATGGAAGTTATGCACGAACGTAACGCACACAACTTCCCATTAGATTTAGCTTCAGGCGAAGTATTACCAGTTGCTTTAACAGCTCCAGCTGTTAACGGCTAATTTCTAGTTCCTCTAAACCTTTAATTTTCTAAATTAAAGGTTTAGAAATAAATTTATTATTTTATTGTTAATATTCGTTAAAGTTAGTTAAAAATTTCTATATAAAATAGTCATTTAATATAAGAGAAAAATAGAATATAGATTGATTTTAATAGAAAATCAATCTATATTGGTTAGTTAATCTTTATTAAACAGTTTCAAGAACTTTTTGATTGTTCCAACGTTCTAAGATTAATGTGTTTGATCCATCTGCGTTTTGTTGATATTTGATTGGTTGGAAACCTGTTTTTTGACTTTCACCAATAATTACTTCACCTGCGTATTGTTGAGCTACTTTATCAATAAAGCTTTCGATTGGATATGGTTGCTGCCAGAAACTCATATCAACAACTAGTTCATATTCTTGACCGTTCCAATCGAATTTAATATCATACCCATTTGATTGAGGGATTACTAAATTTATATTAGAATTCTCTGAATTTAAATTATCAATAATATTTTCTTGTTCTTTATATGTAATATTTAATCTATTTAATGCTTTTTCTAGATAAAATAGATTCTGAAAACGAGTTTTCATGTGTGTGAAATGTGACATAATCAGTACTTCTAATATTTAGTTAATAAATTTAATTAATAATTATACATAATTTAAATCAGTTTATTTCGTCTATATTTAATTAACTAATTATTAAAAAAGTTATGGAAACATTTTTGTTTCCATAACTTCCATAACTTATTTAACAATTTCGGCTTTCTTTAGTAAATTTAAAACCGTTTCTGTTGGTTTTACACCATGGCCTAACCATTTTTTAATCTTTTCTGCATCAAACTTATATTGTTTTGTGATTGGATTATAATATCCTACTTCATCAATAGAACGCCCATCACGTCTAAAAGTATTTTCCATAATAACTAATCGATATGATGGAGAACGTTTTTTTCCTGCTCGTTTTAATCGTAATTTTAACATATAGCTAATTTTAGAATAGAAATTAATTTATTTAATAAAAAGAAAATGTAAATAATATAATATAATTATATTATTTAGAAGTAAAATGACGCTTTCTTGTAAATTAGTTATCGACGTGAATAATACTCAATTACAAGTAATTCATCTAATTGTAGTGCAACATCATCTCTATCACAATAATCTAAAACCGTTGCTTCTAATTTTGAACTATCAAATTTTAAATGAGCTGGAAGATTATTAAGTTGATTATTTTTAATATTATTTTCAATTAAAGTTTTTGAACTACTTCTGTCTTTAATAGCAATCACATCATTTAAACGACATTGGAAACTAGGAATGTCAACTACTTTTTTATTCACCGTAATATGACCATGGTTTACTAATTGTCTAGCTTGAGCAATACTTTTTGCAAATCCTAATGTTAAACAAATGCTATCTAATCGCATTTCTAATAATTGAAGTAAAATTAAACCCGTGATTCCTTGACGACGACGAGCTTCTTTTACATATCGAAACAATTGACTTTCGGTTAATCCATAATTAAATTTTAGTTTTTGTTTTTCTTCTAAACGAACACCATATTCAGTTAATTTTTTACCGGTATCTGCATTAGCATTTCCATCTTTTCCAGGACGATTAATTTTATTTGACTTCTTTGTTGTTAAACCTGGTAACGCTCCTAATCTTCGAGTAATTCGTAATCTAGGTCCTCGATAACGTGACATAACAATTAATTCAATTTGTAAATTATTTTTTTAGAAACACTTATTAAAAACGTTTAACAAGGGCGAGTGACCGGACTTGAACCGGCGAATGGTGGAACCACAACCCACTGCCTTAACCACTTGGCTACACCCGCCAAACTGTTTTAATAAATACTTTATCAGTTATTATTATTTTACGTCTAGATTATTTTAAAAAAATTCAAAAAAATATATCTATGTCAAAATCTAAATACTTTTTTTTAAATGGTCATGAATATTTTACTAATTCAGAATTAACTATTCTCGATCTCGTAAATTATTTTAATTATAATACGTCACTGCTTGTTTTAGAACATAATAGCTTAATTTGCAATAAAAAAAATTGGGACAAAATTTACATTACTGATAATGATAAAATTGAAATTGTAACAATTGTTGGAGGGGGATAATTCTATAAAAATTTATAGAATTATCTATTTTTTTTTTTTTAATTTCGAATAGTCGCATTAAATTTTTGCATTAATACAGAACGAATATTATTTACAATTTCTTCAATTTCTTTATTTTGTAGTGTTTTTTGATTTGATTGAAAAATTAATTGTAAACATAGACTTATATGTTCGTCAGGAATGGATTTACCTCTATATTCATCTAATAAATTGATTTCAGATAAAAACTTAGTCCCATTATAATATAATGTCTTTTGTAGTTCCTCAAATGTGACATCTCGTTTAATAATAAATGAAATATCTTTTATAATCTTTGGATATGATGAATATTCTTTGTACATAGGAAGTTGATTTATTTGTATTTGTTTTTGAATAACTTCAAGATCAAATTCAAATAAATAAAGTTCTGATGAAATATTTAATCGGTTAGCTAAAATAGGATGAATTTGTCCAAAAATTCCAACTTTACTACCCGTTCTTAGATATAGTTCAGCAGTTCGATAAGCATGGAATATATCACTAATATTATTAACTGAAGAATTTTTCCAATGAATTGAAATATTTAATTGATTAAATAATTGTTCAATTTTTCCTTTTGCTTCAAACCAAGTTAAGACTTTTTCAGAATCAGACCAAGTTAATTTTGTTTTGAAACCTCCAAATATACCTGCAAGATGCTCTTTTTCTTTAAATTTTATTGTTGAATCCGGTAAAAAAATATGACCATATTCAAATCCATTAATAACAGAATTACCTTGTTTTAAATTTTCTTGAATAGTTTTTATTATATTAGGTAATAAACTTACACGTAAACTTGAATAGTCAGAGACAAGTGGATTAATTAATTTAATTTCATTATCTAGAAATGTTTTTTCATTTACTAACGAATAATGAATAAGTTCATTAAATCCTAAATTTAAGAGACAAGATGTAATTTTTTTCCGTGTTTTATAACTTGTATCTTCGGTTCCAATTGTTTTAAGTTTCGGCAAAGTAATTAAGAAATTATTAAAACCATGTAATCTGCCAATTTCTTCAATTAAATCAATTTCACGTGTGATATCCTCAGTTCGAGAATGAGGAATACTTACGTTCCAAACTTGTTTTATTTCATCGTAGATAAATGTAAAATTTAGGCGAGTTAAATAATTTTCAATATTTTTAGGAGTAATATATTCAAAATTACCCGAAGATAATTCCTTAATTGGGCCTAAAATTTCACCAATCGTTTCATATCTTAATAAAATAGGTTTTGGAGGTTCTTCAATGGTTTTAGTAATTGTCTGAAGTTTGCATTTTAAATTTGGATTTGCAATACGTAATAATGAAATTAATCGATAGAATGATTCAATTAAATAAGTATTTTTTAAGGATTTTTCATATCGAGTTGATCGATCCGTTCTTAATCCTAAATTTCGAGACTGCTGTCGAATTTTTGCTGCGTTAAAAATACTTCCTTCAATTAATAATGAAGTTGTTTTATCTGAATATGAAAATTCTTTATTTTCAATAATGCCAGCTATACTAATAGGAATCTCATTTGCTTTAATTAGTAAAATTGAATCATCTAATTTATATTTATTACCATTTGCTGCAATAAATTCTAGGTTATTCTTAGCTTTTGAAATTGATAGGCTAAATGTTGAATTATTTAATTTTGAATGAATTTTATCAAAATCATAAAATGCAAATGGGTAACCCGTTTCAAGCAAAATATAATTTTGAAAATCGAGTAAATTATTTAATGGTGTTATACCTGAACTAATCAGTTTTTGTCTGATCCATTTGGGTACTGTCGTATCAGTTAAATTCTCAATAATTACTGAGCATAATATACTGCAACCTTGATCTAATGAAAGAAGTGTAGCATTTTTTAAAATTTTTTCTTTCAAATTCTCAGATTTGATTGAGTAATTTGAAATATTAAGCGATTTGTTTAGCAAAGCAGCAATTTCTGTGGAAATCCCCTGAATAGATAAACTATCTGACCTATTAGCAGTAGCTGAAATATCTAATGTAATTTGTTTCTGATTATCTATTTGTAATTCTAAAATTTCTTCAACTTCAAATCCTCCAAATGTTAATTTTTCAATCAGATCATCTAAATTTATTCTTTCGATATTTACTAATTCGTTAATCCATTTTAATGATATTTGCATTTTTGAATTATCATAAATTATTTTACTTAGTTGGCTTTAGTAAAAACTAAACCATTTGTTTCGCCATATCGTTCCATAAATCTCATAAATCTATCCCAGGCTTCTGGACTTTTCATAATATAAATGGATTCAATTGCTTCTGGTTTACCATTTACAAATCGAGCATTAACATCGCGAGTTTCTAATGTTCCCTCTTCATCAATTAAATACATTCCAGTAATTTCACCTTCTTTTGCTGTATTTTTATCTAAAATATTTGGATTTTTAAATCTGAATGTAGCTGTTCCAGTACTACCATCAATTGAACGAGTTAAACGAACATCAGGTAATACTTTTTCATCAAGACCTTTTATAAATTGAATTTTAGCTTCCATAATTTTATCCTTAATTCAAGTACAAGTACAATAAGTTTACTTTAGTTTAATTATGCAAGTTATCGAAATTAAAAACAACTATTTATTCTTGAAATTAATAGAATTTTTTGAAGTAATTTAGTATCGCTCTCCAAATAATGCTTAATCAAATAATTTCAATCTAAAACTTAGAATTATTTATATTTTTTTTTGAAAAAAAATGTTAGCAAAGTTTGTTATTAAACCACGTCTAGTGTTTTAATATTAATAATAAAATTAAACTAACAAAAAAAAATTTGGTCAATCAAGTTATGAAAGTAATCTTTAGCAAATTCCACAAATACTAAAGAAGTTGTGAACTTTTCAAATTAAAGAAAAAATTAAAAATACTAGAATTTCCTTTTAATAGTTAACAGGATAAAAACTGGGGTGGCAGGATTCGAACCTACGAATGGCGGAGTCAAAGTCCGCAGCCTTACCACTTGGCGACACCCCAAAACAATCAAATAAGCTAATAGATCATTTATAGAAATTACAGTTTAGTATTGGGCAAGAAGGGACTCGAACCCCTGACACCGTGGTTCGTAGCCACGTGCTCTAATCCGCTGAGCTACAAGCCCAAAATACAATTACTTAAACATATATTACTAAAAAGTTTCAATTAAGTAAAGTTAAAAAAAAAAATTAATAGAATATGATTTTAAACTTGCAAAATGGATAACTGTTGAATTAAATTACTATTTGAAACATTTTTAATTTGAAATTTCAAAAATATTTAACATGGCAAAAAAAATTTTATACCAAGACAATGCACGTCGTGCTTTAGAACGTGGAATGGAAATTATGGTTGAAGCTGTTTCAGTGACATTAGGACCAAAAGGTCGAAATGTAGTTTTAGAAAAAAATTATGGATCGCCACAAATTGTTAATGACGGTGTAACAATTGCAAAAGAAATTAATTTATCTGATCATATTGAGAATACAGGGGTTTCTTTGATTCGCCAAGCCGCATCTAAAACTAATGATGTTGCTGGAGACGGGACTACAACAGCTACTGTTTTAGCTTATGCAATGGTTAAAGAAGGATTAAAAAACGTGGCTGCTGGTGCAAACCCAATTTCAATTAAGTTAGGAATGGAAAAAGCAGCACAGTTTTTAGTTACCCAAATAAATGAATTTGCTCAGCCAGTTGAAGATCTTCAATCAATTCAACAAGTAGCATCAATTTCAGCAGGTAACGATGAAGTTATTGGGTCATTAATTGCTGATGCATTAGCAAAAGTTGGGAAAGAAGGTGTCATTTCATTGGAAGAAGGGAAAGGAATTGTAACTGAATTAGAAATTACCGAAGGTATGAAATTTGAAAAAGGCTTCATTTCGCCATATTTCATTACAAATACTGAAAAAATGGAAGTTTCATACGATAATCCGTATATTCTTTTAACTGATAAACGAATTACGTTAGTGCAACAAGATTTATTGCCAATTTTAGAACAAATAACAAAAACAAAACGTCCTCTTTTAATCATTGCTCAAGATATTGAAAAAGAAGCATTAGCGACGTTAATTTTAAATAAATTACGTGGAATTATAAATGTTGTTGCGGTTAGGGCACCTGGATTTGGTGAATTAAGAAAACAAATGTTAGAAGATATTGCTATTTTAACAGGCGGTACAGTTATTACTCAAGATGCAGGGTTAAGTTTAGATAACATTCAGTTAAATTTATTAGGTCAGGCACGTAGAATTATTATTAACAAAGATTCAACAACAATTGTTGCTGATGGTCAAACGTTAGATGATATTAATGTTCGTTGTGAACAACTTCGTAAACAAGTTCAGATTGCTGAGACAGCATACGAAAAAGAAAAATTACAGGACCGAATTGCTAAATTATCTGGAGGAATTGCAGTAATTCGTGTAGGTGCTGTTACAGAAACGGAAATGAAAGATAAAAAATTACGTCTAGAAGATGCTATTAATGCAACTCGAGCTGCTGTAGAAGAAGGAATTGTGCCTGGTGGTGGTGCTACATTAGCACATCTATCAGAAAACCTTGTAAGTTGGGCAAAAAATAATTTAAAAGAAGATGAATTAATTGGAGCTATGATCATTTCACGAGCAATTTTGGCACCTTTACGAAGAATTGCTGAAAATGCAGGGATCAATGGTGCTGTTGTGATTGAAAAAGTACAACAACAAGAGTTTGAAATTGGTTATAATGCTGCAAAAGATAGGTTTGTAAATATGTATGAAGAAGGTATTGTGGACCCAGCAAAAGTAACACGTTCTGGTTTACAAAATGCAACGTCAATTGCTAGTATGATTTTAACAACTGAATGTATTATTGTTGATGATAGTAAAGTTTCAAACGAATCTTAAAATTCGTTTGAACTCTTACTAATTAAACTATATTATAAATCGTTTAAATTTGACATTGGATCTGATTTTGATGAGTCATTCATTTTAGTTGCTACCATTTCCTTCATCGCTGTTTTTAAATCTTCCAATTTTGTTTGTAAATTTTTAATATTATCACTTTGAATATCTTGTCTAATATCTCCAATTAATTTTTTAATATTTTGTTGTTTATCTTCAGAGATATTTTCTTTGAAAAGAGAAAGTTCTTTTTCTGCTTCAAAACATAATGCTTCAGCCTGATTTTTTAAATCAATATTTTGACGCTTTTCTTTATCTGCTGTTGCAAATTTTTCTGCTTCTTGCAACATTTTATCAACTTCATTTTCACTTAAATTAGAAGCTCCTTGAATTGTAACTGACTGTTCTACTCCTGTTTCTTTTTCTCTAGCTTTTACAGATAAAATTCCATCAACATCAATATCAAATGTAACTTCAATTTGAGGTACACCTCTATCAGCTGCTGGAATTCCATCTAATCTGAAGTTTCCTAAACTTTTATTCCCAGCTACAAGTTCCCGTTCTCCTTGTAAGATATGAATTTCTACATTTGTTTGGTTATCTACAGCTGTTGAGAACATTTCTGATTTTTTTACTGGAATTGTTGTGTTTCGAGCAATAATTTTTGTCATTACACCACCAAGAGTTTCAACCCCTAATGATAATGGAGTTACATCTAGTAATAAAACATCTTTAATTTCACCAGCTAAAATTCCTGCTTGAATTGCTGCTCCAATCGCTACAACTTCATCTGGGTTTACAGATTGATTTGGTTTTTTATTTGTTAATGATTCAACTAATTTCTGAATAGCTGGAATTCGTGTTGAACCGCCAACTAAAACAACTTCATTTATATCCGATTTGTCTAATCTTGCATCATTTAAAGCTTTTTCAACAGGTATACGGCAACGATTTATTAAATCTTTACATAAATTTTCAAAAACTTCACGAGTTAGTTCTTTTTCAATATGTTTTGGACCACTTTTATCAGCTGTAATAAAAGGTAAATGAATTGTTGTTTTTTCAATAGTTGATAATTCAATTTTTGCTTTTTCAGCAGCTTCTGTTAAACGTTGTAAAGCTTGAACATCATTACCTAAATCAATTCCCTCTTTTTCTTTGAAATCCTTAATTAACCATTTCACTAATGTCTGATCAAAATCATCACCACCTAAATTTGTGTCTCCAGCAGTTGATAAAACTTCAAAAATACCATCACCAACTTCTAAAATTGAAACGTCAAATGTACCACCACCTAAATCAAAAACTAAAATTGTTTCATTTTGTTTTTTATCTAAACCATAAGCTAATGAAGCTGCTGTTGGTTCGTTAATGATTCGTAACACATCAATACCTGCAATTTTTCCCGCATCCATTGTTGCTTGACGTTGTGAGTCATTAAAGTAAGCAGGAACAGTAATCACAGCTTGAGTTACTTCTTGTCCTAAATAATTTTTTGCATCATTAATTAGTTTGCGTAAAACTTGAGCAGAAATTTCTTCTGGACTAAAGTCTTTGTTTAATGCTGGACATTTAATTTTGATATTATCGTTTTGGTCTTTAGTTACTTTATAAGGTAATTTTTTTGCATCTTCAGAAATTTCTCCTACTTTTGATCCAATAAATCGTTTTACAGAGAAGAAAGTATTTTCTGGGTTAATTACAGCTTGACGCTTTGCAATTTGACCAACTAATAATTCTTGTTTTTTTGTATAAGCGACAATTGATGGCGTTGTTCGTAATCCTTCAGCATTAATAATAACACTAGGTTGACCTCCTTCAATTGCGGCTACTACAGAGTTTGTTGTTCCTAAATCGATTCCTACAACTTTTCCCATTTTTATTATTTTTTTATAGTTTATACGTTTACTTAAATTATAATGAACTATTTATAAATCAAATGGGCTGATTAGACCGTAATTAGTTAATTTTAATAATATTGTAAAAATGTCTTATATAGACAAAAACTTAGAAATTTTTTAAACTAATAAAAATGATTTACTAATTTCAATTAGTTTATCGAATCTTTCTAGATTTTAAAAATAAGCAATGTTAATAAATATAGAATAAATTTGGAGGAATATCGTGAATGTAGGTTTATTAGGTAATAAAATTGGTATGACTCAAATTTTCGATGAGTCAGGCAATATTATTCCCGTAACAATTTTAAAAGTTGGTCCTTGTGTTATAACACAAGTAAAAACGAAATCAAAAGATGGCTATGATTCAATTCAAATTGGTTATGGGAATGTCTCAAACAAATCGTTAACACAACCAGAATTAGGTCATTTACAAAAATCAAATATTCAACCCTTAAAATATTTAAAAGAATTTCGTGTCAGCGAAGAAAATGAATACAACCTTGGACAAATATTAAGTGTAGATTCTTTTTCACCAGGTCAGCTTGTAAATATTCAAGGTAAAAGTATCGGTAAAGGTTTTTCTGGTCTTCAAAAACGTTATAATTTTAATCGAGGTCCTATGACACATGGTTCAAAAAACCATAGAGCACCAGGATCAATTGGTATGGGAACGACTCCAGGACGTGTTTTACCAGGTAAAAAAATGTCAGGTCAGTTAGGAAACAAAATTACAACAATTCAAAAACTTAAAGTTATTCAGGTAAATCCAGAAGAAAATATTTTAGTAATCAAAGGATCTGTTCCTGGTAAACCAGGCAATTTATTAAGTATTATTCCTTCAGAATAAATTAACTTAAATTACAAAAGAAATATATTAAAAGAAAGTATGACCGTTCAAAAATTTATAACATATACGCCATTAGATATTAATGGCAAACAGATAAATTCTACTGATGAATTAAAATTAAATGTTGTAGAAACATCGGGAAATTATTTATTACATAAAGATCTTCTAAGACATTTTGGTTCTCTAAAACAAGGAACAGTTTCAACAAAAACTCGAAGCGAAGTTCGTGGTGGTGGTCGAAAACCATGGCGTCAAAAAGGTACAGGTCGTGCCCGAGCAGGGTCAAATCGCTCACCATTATGGAGAGGTGGTGGTGTAATCTTTGGTCCAAAACCTAAGAAAGTGATTTTAAAACTAAATAAAAAAGAACGTCGATTAGCTTTACAAACTCTACTTTATAATAAAAAAAATAATATTGTAATTATTAATAATTTAGAAAGTGAAGTTACTGAACCAAAAACAAAAGCTTTTTTAAAAGTTTGTAAAGATTGTGCAATTGATGTTAATCAGAAAATTTTAGTAGTCACATCAAAAAAAACAACACCACTAAAATTAGCAACACAAAATCTTAAAAACGTTGAATTAATTGCTGCTTCAAATTTAAACACATTAAGTTTATTAAAAGCACAGCAAATTATATTAACCCCATTAGCAATAAATGAGATAAAGGAGATTTATTGTGATTAGTTCTTCAGATTTTTATCGTAGTAATGCACAAATTATCAAATATCCTATCATTACAGATAAAGCGACACGACTATTAGAAAATAACCAATATAGTTTTGTAGTCGATCGTTATTCAGATAAAAGTAGTATCAAAAGTGCCATTGAATCTTTATTCAAGGTAAAAGTGATCAAAATTAATACATGTCGTCTTCCACGGAAAAAGAAACGTGTTGGTAAATATATTGGTTGGAAACCACAATATAAAAAAGCAATTGTAACATTATCTGAGGGCGACGTAATAAACTTATTTACAGAGAGTTAACAAATTAAAAAATAATCCAGTTTATGAGTATTCGTCTTTATAAATCGTATACACCAGGGACACGAAATCGTGCATTATCAACTTTTAGTGAAATTACAAACTCGAAACCAGAGAAAAGTCTAATTCAAAAAAATCATCGGAATAAAGGACGAAACAATAGAGGTGTTATTACTATTCGTCATCGCGGTGGTGGACATAAAAGACGTTATCGATTAATTGATTTTAAACGAAATAAATATGGTATTGAAGGTATTGTAGCTTCAATTGAATATGATCCAAATAGAAATGCTCGAATTGCATTAATTAATTACGCTGATGGTGAAAAACGTTATATTTTACAACCAAAAAATTTAAACGTTGGTGATAAAATTATGTCTGGCTCTGACTCACCATTAGAGGTTGGAAATAGTTTACCGTTAGAAGATATTCCTTTAGGATCATCAATTCATAATATTGAGTTAATTCCAAACAAAGGTGGTCAAATTGTTCGTGCGGCAGGAACATCAGCAAAAATTTTAGCAAAAGAAGGGGATTATATTACTTTACGTCTTCCATCAAAAGAAATTCGGTTAGTTCGAAAAGAATGCTTTGCGACGATCGGTGAAGTAAGTAATAATGATGCATTTTTAGTTCAAAGTGGTAAAGCCGGTCGAACTCGGTGGTTAGGAAAACGTCCAACTGTACGTGGTTCAGTAATGAATCCATGTGACCATCCACATGGTGGTGGTGAAGGTAGAACACCGATTGGTAGAAGTCGTCCATTAACTCCATGGGGTAAACCAGCTTTAGGAATTAAAACACGGAAAACAAAAAAATTAAGTGATGCATATATTCTTCGTCGTCGTTCTTAACTAATAATTTTAAAATTAAGAAAATATTTTCAAGATGCCAAGATCATTAAAAAAAAGTCCGTTTGTTGCTTACCATTTATTAAAAAAAATTAATAAATTAAATAAAGATGGTAAAAAAGATACCATTACAACTTGGTCTAGATCATCAACTATTTTACCTAGTATGGTTGGATTTACTATTGCAGTTTATAATGGAAAACAACATGTTCCAATTTTTATTTCCGACCAATTAGTAGGGCATAAACTAGGAGAGTTTGTATCAACTAGAAATTTCAGATCTCATATTAAAGCTGATAAAAAAACAAAACGTTAAAAAGATTAACAAATGAATCGAATTCTATATGAAAATAGATGTCGATGTAATGAGGACTTTTCAATTACTAAGAAACGAAAGTCACCAAATAGGAGTGAAGGAAAACCACTTCAATATCCTAAACCTAATGAAATTACATCAAAAACGTTTCAAATTAAATATCATGATAAATTATCGTTGACTGCAAAGTTTATTTTAAATAGTTTTCAAAATAAATATATTTATTATGCAATTGATGATATTTTATATACGTTAAAAGCTTCTCCAATTGAACGAGATAATTTATTAGCCATTTTATATTCTCCAGTTTTGTCATTACAGAATAATTTTTCTGTTAACTTTTTTGACATCTGGATCCGCCAAGTTTATATAGAAGAAATATCGAAAACTAATAAATTTCTTAGTAATGATTCTCAAGCCTTAAATTTAAATCAGTTTACTTATATCACCATTCAGTTCTTTTATAAAACTAGAGTGCCGGTTAAAAAACAAGAATCATTATGGTAATTACCATCTCTGCTTAAAGAGAGTAAAAGAAATTTTATTTATTTTTTCAGAACGATTATTAAATATACTTATGAGTCAATAATTTCACGAGTTTTCAATTTTTTATTTGAGAACCGACTAGTTTCATTAAAAATGTGACTCTTATTATTGAACAATATATATTAGAAACAATTATTTATGTCAAACACTCAATCAGTTAAAGCAGTAGCTAAATATATACGTATGTCTCCTCATAAGATACGACGAGTTTTAGACCAAATCCGAGGTCGTTCATATCAAGAAGCATTAATGATTTTAGAATTTTTGCCATATGACGCCGGTGGTCCTATTTGGCAGGTAGTTCATTCAGCAGCAGCAAATGCAAAACATAATTATGGTTTAGACAAAAAAAAATTAATTATTGATCAAATCTTTGCTGATGAAGGTCCTAAGCTAAAACGAATTCGACCACGTGCTCAAGGAAGAGCATATAAAATTTTAAAACCAACTTGTCATATCACAGTGATTATGAAAGCAGTTAATTAAAACATTAAATAAAAAATTTGATTTAAATATTAAAAGGATTAATTCTATGGGTCAAAAAACGCATCCTTTAGGATTTCGATTAGGTATTACGCAGGAACATAAATCTACGTGGTATGCTAATTTTAATCAGTATGCTGATATTTTAAAAGAGGATGATGCGATTCGAACATATATCAATACAATTTCAAAAACAAATAGTATTGCTGATGTGAAAATAAATCGTAATGGATTGAATGATCAAATTCAATTAAATATTCAAACAGGTAAACCAGGTATTTTAGTTGGTGATCTTGGTGCAGGCCTTGAAACATTATTAAATAATGTTAAAAAACAGTTACCAAAAAACCGCCAACTAACAATTAATGTTTTTGAAGTAGAAAAAGTTGATTTAAATGCTTCTCTTCTTGCTGATTTAGTTGCCGAACAATTGGAAAAACGTATTGCTTTCCGACGAGCAATTCGAGAAGCACTACAAAGAGCTCAAAAACAAAATGTAAATGGAATTAAAATTCAAGTTTCAGGACGCTTAAATGGTGCAGAAATTGCACGAAGTGAATGGATTCGAGAAGGACGTGTTCCTTTACAAACATTACGGGCAGACATTGAGTATGCAACACAAGAAGCTAATACAATTTATGGTGTTTTAGGAATTAAAGTTTGGTTGTTTAAAAGTGAAATTTTATCTAAATAGAAAAAAATTCTTCACAAAATTAAAAAGTTTATATTTTTATTCAATTAATTTGTTATGTTAAGTCCAAAAAGAACAAAATATAGAAAATATCATAGAGGACGTATGCGAGGTCAAAAAACTCGTGGCAATGAAGTTTGCTTTGGAAGTTTTGGTTTACAAGCTCTAGAACCTAGTTGGATTACATCACGTCAAATTGAAGCAGCTCGTCGAGCAATTACAAGATATACAAAACGTGGTGCTTCGTTGTGGATTAGAATTTTTCCTGATAAAACCGTGACAGCTCGAGCAGCTGAATCAAGGATGGGTTCAGGTAAAGGGTCTGTAGATTATTGGGTAAGTGTTGTAAAACCAGGAACAATTCTATTTGAAATTGGTTCAGTTCCTGAAGAGGTTGCTCGTGCTGCATTTAATTTAGCTGCATATAAATTACCAATTAAAACAAAAATCATTATTAAAGATAATATTAATTAAAAAATATGGGTTTACCTAAATTTACTGATATTATTTCACTTTCAAATACAGAAATTTCTGAAGCAATTATTGAAACTGAAAATCAATTATTCAATCTTCGTTTTAAAAAAGCTACACGTCAAAGTTTTAAGGCACACGAAATTACAAATGCAAAACGACGATTAGCCCAGTTAAAAACACTTTTAACATTAAGATTACAAAACCTTGAACAAAAAGACGAAAATTTAATTACAAATTAAAATCCAAAATACTATTCAATATAAAATTTAAGGAGTGTTCGATGCCAGTAAAGCAAGAAATTGGTATTGTAATTAGTAACAAAATGCAAAAAACAGTTGTAGTAAAGGTTGAAAACCGATATCCACATCCAATGTATTCTAAAACATTAGTGAAAACTAAAAAATATTTAGTTCATGATGAATTAGAAGAATGTAATATTGGTGATCAAGTATTAATTGAAGAATGTCGTCCACTAAGTAAAAGAAAACGTTCTAAGCTAGTTAAAATTCTTACAAAATCATCGTTAATAAGTTAAATTATCTTTTTATGATTTATCCTCAAACAATGTTAACAGTAGCCGATAATACGGGTGCTAAAAAAGTTATGTGTATTCGAATATTAGGTGGTAATAAAAAATATGCAAAAATTGGTGACACGATTATTGCAGTAGTCAAAGAAGCTATACCAAATATGCCAGTAAAACGCTCAGATGTTGTAAGAGCGATTGTTGTTCGAACTAAAAAAAGTATTCGACGTCAAGATGGAATGTATATTCGATTTGATGATAACGCAGCTGTAATTGTAAATATGGAAAATAATCCTCGTGGGACACGTGTTTTTGGTCCAGTTGCTCGAGAAATTCGTGATAAAAATTATTCTAAAATTGTTTCATTAGCACCGGAGGTTTTATAAATGCCAAAACCAAAAAAACAAAAAATACATGTTAAAGTTGGTGATACAGTTAGAATTATCTCAGGGTTTTCAAAAAATGAAACTGGTGAAGTTATTAAAATTAATCCGAACAATGGAAGATTAATAGTAAAAGGGATTAATTTTAAGTTTAAACATATAAAACCGAATAATGATAATGAAATCGGTGAAATTAAACAATTTGAAGCTCCCATTCATCATTCAAATGTAAAACTAAATTTAAAAGAAGTATCTTAATATCTTAATATGCTAAATCAAAATTCGTTAGAAGAAATTGCTGAAATTTATAATTTACTTGGTGATATCAAAAAAGAGTATGAAGATGGTATTAAACCTATCTTAATAAAAAATAGTCCAAATTTATTTAGCAATCCACATACTGTTCCAAAATTACAAAAAATTATCATTAATCGCGGACTTGGATTAGCAGCTCAAAATACGAATATTTTGAAAAAAAATATTGAAGAGTTTGAAAAAATTACAGGACAAAAACCAGTTATTACAAGAGCTAAAAAAGCAATTGCTGGATTTAAAATTCGAGAAAACATGGAGTTAGGATTAAGTGTAACATTACGTGGTGACAAAATGTACACATTCTTAACAAAACTACTATTCTTTACATTTTCCCAAATTCGCGATTTTCGAGGTTTATCATTACGAAGTTTTGATAAAGCAGGAAATTATACATTTGGTTTAAAAGAACAATTAATTTTTCCGGAAATTGATTACGATGACGTAGATCAAACTCAAGGTTTTACAATCAATATTGTTTTAGACCATAATTCGCCAAAATATCGAAGTGAATCAGTTGATAAAATTTTAAATGGAATGATTTTATTTAAATTTTTACGATTTCCATTAAATGATTGTGGATATTATGATAAATACGAATCATTTTCCGAAATTAACCGTGCATGGGATAAAAAACGCCACTTAAAACGCAAACGCTGGTCACAAGAATAAAAAAATAAAAAATAGTGGATAAGGAGATAATCGTGGTAACCGATACTATTTCAGATATGTTAACAAGAATCAGAAATGCTAATATGGTAAAACACCAAATCGTTCAGATCCCTGCTACTAAAATGTCTTTAGCAATCGCAGAGATCTTGAAGAATGAAGGTTTTATCGAAGATTTTGAAAGTTATAATGAAAATGAGAAAAAATACTTATTAATCTCATTAAAATATGTAGGAAAATCTCGAAAACCTGTTATTTGTAAAATTGAACGAGTTAGCAAGCCAGGTTTAAGAGTTTATTCAAAAGCAAACCAATTGCCAAGAATTTTAGATAATTTAGGAATTGCAATTATTTCGACTTCAAGAGGAGTAATGACAAATCTAAAGGCTAAAGAACTTGGAGTTGGCGGCGAAGTTTTATGTTATATTTGGTAAAGATAAGGAGTTTCTAAAATGTCACGTATAGGAAAATTACTAATTACTATACCACAAAATGTTGATGTTAATTGTAATGATTCAGAAATTACAGTTAAAGGAAAATTTGGAACTTTACAAAAAACTCTTCCTGATGGAATCGAAGTTGTTCAAGATACTGGAAGATTAAGAATAAGTCTAAATAAAGAAACAAAAAATATTCATGCTTTACATGGTTTATATCGAACATTAATAAACAATATGGTTGTTGGAGTTTCTAAACAATTTGAATTAACTTTAACATTAAAAGGTGTAGGCTATCGAGCAGCAGTTCAAGGTAAGGAAATTGTTTTAAACTTAGGTTATAGTCATCCTGTTAAAATTGAAATTCCAAATACTATTTCAGTTGAAGTTGTACAAAATACAACTATAAATTTAAAATCATGTGATAAAGAGTTATTAGGTTTATTTGCAGCTAATATTAGAGCTTGGAGAAAACCTGAACCTTATAAAGGTAAAGGTATTTTATATAAAAATGAACAAATTATTCGAAAAGCTGGTAAATCTGGAAAATAATCTAATTTCTTATTAGTAAGGTAGTAAAAGGCTAAGAATTCTAAATTCTGAATCTAAGAACTACAACGTTTTTACAGTTTTAAAAATTTACAAATTATAATTATGAAATTTTCACCACGAACTTTATTAAAGTTGAAAAATAAAAATAAAAAATTAAAACCTCAGAAATATAAAAAATTAAAACGTGAAGCATTACGTGGACGTATCAAAGGAACCATTGAACGTCCAAGGTTATCAGTTTATCGTTCAAACGAAAACATTTATGCACAAATTATTGATGATACGAATTCTAAGACATTAATTTCTTGTTCTACCTTAGATCGTTCAATTAAACTTGCACTTTCAAATGGACGAACATGTGATGCATCTAGATTAATGGGACAAAAATTAGCTGAATTAAGCTTAAAGAAAAACATTACAAAAATTGTTTTTGATCGTGGTCCATATTTATATCATGGACGTATTAAAGCATTGGCCGACGGGGCAAGAGCCGGTGGTTTACAATTTTAAATTCCAATTTGTAAGTAAATATACAAGTTAAATATCTTTTATGAGTAGCGATTTAAAAAAAACAAATAAATTAAAAAAGAATTCTCGACGTCCGCAAAATGTACAAGAACCCAAATTAGTCGAACGATTAATCAAAATTAGTCGAGTTTCAAAAGTAACTAAAGGTGGTAAAAAATTAAGCTTCCGTGCAATTGTAGTAGTGGGTGATGAAAACGGAAAAGTTGGAGTTGGTGTTGCAAAAGCGGATGATGTAGTTAATGCTTTTAAAAAAGCAAAAACAGATGGTCGAAAAAATTTAATAACACTTCCAATTACTAAATCTTTAAGTATTCCACATAATGTTTTAGGTACTTTTGGAGCGTCGAAAGTAATTATGAGACCTTCCATTGAAGGTTCAGGGGTAATTGCTGGTGGTTCTGTTCGAATTGTATTAGAAGTAGCAGGCGTTAAAAACGTTATTGCGAAACAATTAGGTTCACGTGGCTTATTAAATAATGCTCGAGCTGCCATTTGTGCTCTTGAAAGTTTAACAACAAAATCTCAAGTTGCAAAGAAACGAAATTTGGAGTAAAAACAAAATTAGTTAATATCAATTAAAACAAAAAGGTGAAAATCAATAAAGAGATTCAAAATATTATACTAAAACGTTTTTTAGTAACGATTGGAATCCTATTAGTAATTCGAATTGGAACATTTCTTCCAGTTCCAGGAATTAATCATAGTGATTTAGCATTCTATATTCAAAGTCATTCAGTTACTAGAAGTTTAGTAAGTACATTTTCAGGTAATAATACTTTTGTTATTGGTTTATTTACATTAAATATATTTCCTTATATTAATGCATCTATTTTAGTTCAATTAATTTTAGGATTTTCTCCCCAACTTTCAAAATTACAAAAAGAAGGAGATCTTGAAGGTCGACGATCAATTAATCGATTAACAAGATTTATAACTTTAATTTGGGCAATTATCCAAAGTGTAGGTTTAGCGATATATTTAAAACAAATATTATTTAATTGGAATTATAGTTTAGCTTTTGAAATTGTAATTTGGTTAACAACTGGGGCAATGATTGTCTTATGGTTAAGTGAACTTATTACTGATTATGGCTTAGGAAATGGAGCTTCATTACTAATTTATACAAATATTATTTCAAGTTTACCTAATTTAGCTCGAACAATATTTTTAGAAAATACTGCAAATATTAGCCCCATTTCAGGAATTGGAATTATTCTTTTAATCTTTGTTTCTTTATATGGGATCGTATTTTTACAAGAAGGAGTTCGAATTATCCCATTAATTTCTTCAAAACAATTAAATCAATCGTCATTACAAGATTCAGTTACAAGTAATAATTATATTCCTTTAAGATTTAATCAAGCTGGTGTAATGCCAATTATTTTGACTACAGCCATATTAGTTGTTCCAAATTATGTAAGTAATTTAGGATTATTTCCTAAAATTGACCTTCCAATAAATTTTGAATCTTTTAAATTCTTGTATTGGATTGGGTATTTTGCATTAATTTTAATATTTAGTTCCTTTTATTCAACTATTGTTTTAAATCCAAAAGATATTTCGGATCAATTACAAAAAATGGCGGTAACAATACCAGGAGTTAGACCTGGTATACAAACCACATTTTATTTAAAACAAGTCATGAAACGAATAACATTAGTAGGGGCAACCATGCTTGCTGTTTTGGCAACTGTACCAAATTTTATAGAATCTACTTTAAGTGTTACAAGTTTAAATGGATTAAGTACAACGTCATTATTAATTCTAGCAGGTGTAGTCCTAGATTTAGTTCGTGAAGTAAAAAATATTTATTACTCGAACATCTACAACAATATGTATCAATAAATTAAAAATTAAAGATTTTAAAATGAAAGTTCGTCCTTCGGTAAAGAAAATGTGTGATAAATGTCGTCTAATTAAACGACATGGTAAAATTAGAGTAATTTGTTCCAACCCAAAACATAAACAACGTCAAGGATAATATTTAAAAGGAGTCAAAAAATGGTGAGATTAGTTGGGGTTGATTTACCAAGAAATAAAAGAGTTGCCTACGGCCTTACTTATATTCATGGTATTGGTCTTACATCTGCAAAAAAAATTGTGGAACTTACAAATATTAACCCAGAAACAAGAATTAGTGACTTAACTTCTGAAGAAGTAGTTGCATTACGTCAAACCTTAGAAGAGAGTGATTTGAAACTTGAAGGTGATTTAAGAAGATTTACTGGTTTAAATATTAAACGACTAAATGAAATAAATTGTCATAGAGGAAAAAGACATCGAAATAATTTACCTGTTCGTGGTCAACGTACTAGAACAAATGCTCGTACAAGACGTGGTTCGAAAAAAACTGTTACTGGGAAAAAGAAATAAGTTTCAATTATTATCTTAAATTTATTTGAAATTTTTATATGGCACAAACAACAAAAAAATCAACAACTAAAAAAGACAAAAAAAGCTTTACAAGTGGTATTGTTCATATTCAATCAACGTTTAATAACACAATTGTGACAATAACTAACTTAACAGGTGATACTGTTTCTTGGGCTTCAGCTGGAAGCGCAGGCTTTAAAGGAGCTAGAAAAAGTACGCCATTCGCAGCACAGACAGCTGCTGAAAAGGCTGCATTAGAAGCGTTAAATACAGGAATGAAAAATGTTGAAATTTTAGTAAAAGGTCAGGGGTCAGGACGTGAAACAGCAATTCGAGCAATCGAAGGTGCAGGTTTTGATATTATTTCAATTCAAGATATTACTTCAGTTCCACATAATGGATGTCGACCTCCAAAACGACGTCGAGTTTAGAAACTCTATTTCTAATAAATTAAACTATGAATAACATTTCTATTAAATGTCTTAAATCAGAAAAAATCGACTCTGGTGCTTGTCATGGTCAATTTGTAATAAATTCATTAAAACCAGGACAAGGAATAACAATTGGTAATCAATTAAGACGAGTTCTTTTAGGTGATTTAGGTGGCGTTGCAATTTCAGCAGTTCGAATTGCAGGTATAACACATGAATTTTCAACAATTCCGGGAGTCCGTGAGGATATTTTAGAAATTTTATTGAATTTAAAAGGAATTGTTCTTAAAAGTAAAACTCAAGATATTCAATTTGGTAGACTAAAAATTCAAGGTCCCAGTGTTGTTACAGCTGATTTAATACAACTACCATCAGATTTAGAGATTGTAAATTCGAATCATTATATAGCAACAATTTCAACGTCAAATGTTCTTGAAATTGAATTTAAATTTGAATACGGAACTGGTTATAGATTAGCAACTCAAACTTTTTCAGATGAAGATGAGAATTATCTACAACTTGATACAATTTTTATGCCGGTTCAAAAAGTCGATTTTAAAATAGAAAATGTTTATGATGCGGTTAATAATATTAGTGAACGATTATTATTAGATATTTGGACTAACGGCAGTATTTTACCAAATGAAGCTTTGGAATCTGCTGCTCAGATTATTATTGACTTATTCACATTATTAATTAACAATAAAAATATGAATGATACTAATCAATTAGAGTCCAAACCTGAATCAATTAGTATTGAACCTTATACAAACATTGCAATTGAAGAATTACAATTATCTGTTCGAGCTTACAACTGTTTAAAAAAAGCACAAATAAATACCGTTGGTGATCTGTTACAATATTCACCAGAAAAACTTCAAGAGCTTAAAAATTTTGGTCGGAAATCAGCTGATGAAGTCTTTTCGACACTAAAAAATAAATTAGGTATTATTTTGAAATAATTAGATAGGTATAAGGATAACTCTTTAATTGGCTAGTACTTTTCATTATTTATTTTCAAAAAAGATTATGAACTCATTAAATAAAACATTTTTACCAACTCAAAATTATAAAAATCGCAATTGGTTTATTATTGATTGTAAAGGTCAAAAATTAGGTCGACTTGCAACAATCATTGCTGCATTATTAAGAGGAAAAATTAAACCACATTATTCTCCATCATTTGATATAGGTGATTATGTCATTTTAATAAATGCAGAATCAATTCTTATAAATGAAGAAACTAAACATTATATTGTTAATAATCCAGGACGACCTGGGCATGCTTTAAGAATCAAAAATGTTTCGGACTGTCTTCCAAAATTTATTATTGAACGTGCAGTAAAAGGCATGTTAGGAGAGTCAGAGAAAAAACGATTAATGAGAAGATTAAAGATTTTTAATGATCAAAATCATGCTCATAAAGCTCAAAATCCTATAGAAATTGATGTTTCTAATTTTTATGCTAATTCAGAACTTAACGTTAAAATTTCTGACTTAGGAAAATAAGAAAAAATTCCTCATTTTTGTTGAATTATAATGGAATAGTTTAATGAAAATTTGAAATCATATTAAAAACATAATTATTAAATCTTGAAAATTTATGAATTCTAAAAAAGAATTAGTTTTTCAAAAAAAAAATATTGGACTTGGAAAAAGAAAAGAAGCGATTGCACGTGTTTTTCTGATTCCTGGAGAAGGAAATCTTTTAATTAATAAACTTCCAGGTGATAAATACTTACAATATAATGATACTTATTTAAATACTGTTTGGGCACCTTTGGAAAAATTAAATTTCGAAAAACAGTTTGATATTGTCGCATTAGTAAATGGTGGTGGACTTACTGGTCAAGCCGAAGCTATTCAATTAGGCGTTGCTCGATTATTATGCACTATGGATAAAGAAAATCGTCCAATTTTAAAACCATTTGGGTTCTTAACCCGTGATTCACGAATTAAAGAACGTAAAAAATATGGTTTACGAAAAGCACGAAAAGCTCCACAATATTCAAAACGTTAATATTATTATATTTATTTACAAATTAGAATATGGCAAAATCTGATATACATCCTAAATGGTTTGAAAACACCCCAGTTTTATGTGATGGAAAACCACTTTGTTTAATTGGTTCAACAAAACGTGAATTACAAGTTGATATTTGGTTAGCAAATCATCCTTTTTACACGAATTCACAAGTTCTTATTGATAGTGAAGGTCGTGTTGAAAAATTTATGAAAAAATATAAATTGGATATGACTAACGAATAATTTAAAAATTGATTTAAAGAGAATATAACTTTAATATTTTATGCCAACAATTCAACAATTAGTACGTTCACCACGTATACAAATTAAAAAGAAAACAAAATCTCCAGCATTGGTGAACTGTCCACAAAGACGCGGAGTATGTACACGTGTTTATACAACAACACCTAAAAAACCAAACTCAGCAATTCGAAAAGTTGCTCGGGTACGTTTAACATCAGGATTTGAAGTTACAGCTTATATTCCAGGTGTCGGTCATAACTTACAAGAACATTCGGTTGTTTTAATTCGTGGTGGTCGAGTTAAAGATTTACCTGGTGTTCGTTATCACATTGTTCGTGGTGCCTTAGATACAGGTGGTGTTAAAAATAGAACACAAGGTCGTTCAAAATATGGTGTAAAAAAACCAAAATCTGACAAATAAAGAATATGAATAATTTAAACCTTAATTAAAAGGTATTTAAAAAATTAATTAGGTAAAAAATTTATCAATTATATTATGTCTCGTAGAAACATTTCAAAAAAACGTTTTCCACAACCTGATGCAATCTATAATAGCTATTTAGTTAGTTTATTGATTACAAGAATTTTAAAATCTGGTAAAAAAACCATTGCAAAAAATATTGTTTACCAGGCATTTGATATTATTAAAAAGAAAACAAATGAAGATCCATTAGCAGTCTTTGAAAAAGCAATTCGGAATGCAAGTCCAATTGTTGAAGTTAAAGCTCGTCGAGTAGGGGGTTCTACTTATCAAGTACCAGTAGAAGTAAGTAGTTTTAGAGCAACAAATTTATCATTAAGATGGATTATTCGATATGCAGATCAACGTGTTGGACGTAGTATGGCAATTAAATTAGCTAATGAAATTATTGACACGGCTAATGATATCGGTAATACTATTAAGAAAAAGGAAGAAACTCATAGAATGGCTGAGGCTAATAAAGCTTTTGCACATTTTAGATATTAATTCTTAATTAATCTCGCTAAAAGCTATAAAGAAAGATATAAATTTTTTTTCAAAAATATAAAGGAATTTTATAATGGCACGTGAAAAATTTGAACGTACGAAACCACATGTTAATATTGGAACTATTGGTCACGTAGACCATGGAAAAACAACTTTAACTGCAGCAATAACTGCGACATTAGCATTAGATGGAAATGCAGAATATAAAGCTTACAGTGATATTGATGGAGCTCCAGAAGAACGCGCACGTGGTATTACAATTAACACAGCGCACGTAGAATATGAAACTGATAAGCGTCATTATGCTCACGTAGATTGTCCAGGTCACGCTGATTACGTAAAAAATATGATTACAGGTGCAGCTCAAATGGATGGTGCTATTTTAGTAGTATCAGCAGCAGATGGACCAATGCCACAAACACGGGAACACATTCTATTAGCAAAACAAGTAGGTGTTCCAGATATCGTTGTATTTTTAAACAAAGAAGACCAAGTAGATGATGCGGAATTATTAGAATTAGTGGAATTAGAAGTTCGTGAATTACTTTCTGCTTATGATTTCCCAGGTGAAGATATTCCAATTCGTACTGGATCAGCATTACAAGCGATTGAAGCTATTACTTCAAATCCAAATCTAAAACGTGGTGATAATCCATGGGTTGATAAAATTTATGCATTAATGGATGCCGTTGATGAATATATTCCAACACCAGAACGTGATACAGAAAAAACATTCTTAATGGCAATTGAGGATGTATTCTCTATTACTGGACGCGGTACTGTTGCAACAGGTCGTATTGAACGTGGTATTGTGAAAGTTGGTGAGAACGTTGAGATTGTTGGTATTAATGCCACACAAACAACAACAGTTACTGGTATTGAGATGTTCCAAAAAACATTAGAAGAAGGATTTGCTGGTGATAATGTTGGTATTTTATTACGTGGTGTTACACGTGAGAATATTGAACGTGGTATGGTATTAGCAAAACCAGGAACAATTACACCACATACAAACTTTGAATCAGAAGTTTATGTTTTAACAAAAGATGAAGGTGGTCGCCACACTCCATTCTTCTCAGGTTATCGTCCACAATTCTATGTACGAACAACTGATGTAACTGGTGCAATTACTAAATTTACAGCTGATGATGGTTCAACAGTTGAAATGGTAATGCCAGGTGATCGTATTAAAATGACAGCCGAATTAATTTACCCTGTAGCCATTGAAGAAGGTATGCGATTTGCAATCCGTGAAGGTGGTCGTACAATTGGTGCAGGTGTTGTTTCTAAAATTGTTAAATAATTAAAAATTGTTATGGAAGCAAAAACGAATGCCAAAATTCGTGTTAGATTAGAATCTTTTAATCATGAACTTTTAGGTTCTTCATGTCAAAAGATTGTAAATATTTTACAAAATACTCCTTTACAGTCAATTGGAGTAATTACATTACCAACTCGTAAACGTATTTATTGTGTATTACGTTCACCTCATGTAAATAAAGATTCAAGAGAACATTTTGAAATTAGAATTCATAAACGAATTTTAGAAATTTATTATGATTCTGAGGTACCAATTTTTGATGTCTTATCAGAAGTTGATTTACCACCAGGAGTTTTCTATCGTATTTGTTTATCTTAAAATATTCTTAAAATGTTCTTTCTTCTAAGGAAAACTAATTTTCTTTAGGAGAAAGAACATTTCATAATTACAAGCTATTAATTATTTTTAGCTAAATAAAATGTTTCAAACGAAATATAAAAAATATTTTATCTTTCAAATTTTTGACTTAAATTCAATGAAATTTGAAACTTAGGCAATGATTTTTAAATCTATAAATCAAAATAAACTTCCTTATCCTAATATTAATAAAAAACTGATTTTACTAATTTTTTTATTGGGAACGGAGGGACTTGAACCCTCACGCCTATCACTAGGCAACGGATTTTAAGTCCGTCGTGTCTACCAATTTCACCACATTCCCTTAATCTTTTTATCTTTTAAGCATATACCAACATATAGGATATTATTAAAAACAATTAAAAACAATACTATAGTTAAAAAATCATAGGCGGCACCCAGATTCGAACTGGGGATCGAGGATTTGCAATCCACTGCCTTACCACTTGGCCATACCGCCATTGTTAATCTTCTTTTTAATTACCTATATCATTATAGTATATTAACTCAAAATTTGGTTCTAAAAATTCAAATTAAAATTAATGTATAATATAAAGCAAAGTAAATAGAATCGAAATTTTTAAAATTAAAATAGTAAACTATCTATGTTTGAAAAATTTACTGAAGGCGCAATAAAAGTTATTATGTTGTCGCAAGAAGAAGCACGAAGAATGGGGCATAATTTTGTGGGAACGGAACAACTTTTATTAGGTGTTATCGGACAAAGACATGGAATTGGGGCAAGAGCATTAAAAAAATTAAAAGTTACATTAAAAAAAGCTCGTAAAGAAATTGAATTATATATTGGACGAGGTACTGGATTTGTTGCTTCAGAGATTCCGTTCACGCCACGAGCAAAACGGGTTTTAGAAATGGCAGTCCATGAAGGCAAGGATTTAGGACAAAACTTTGTTGGTACTGAACATATATTATTAGCGCTTATAGCTGAGTCTGATGGAGTTGCAATGCGCACATTAGACAAATTAAATGTTGATATTAATAAATTACGAAATTTAATTTTAACATATATTGAAGAAACTCAAGAAGAAATTTTACGTCCTTTAACACAAGCAGAGAAATTCTTATTAGAACGTGAGAAAAAAGGTAGTCCAACACCGACTTTAGATGAATATGCAGAAAATATTACAAAAGAAGCAATTGATGGAAATTTAGATCCAGTAATTGGACGTGAAAAGGAAATTGATGACGTAATTGCAGTTTTAGCAAGACGTACAAAAAATAATCCAGTTTTAATTGGTGAACCCGGTGTAGGAAAAACTGCTGTTGCAGAAGGATTAGCACAATTAATTTTAACAGAAAAAGTTCCAGACTTCTTAGACGGTAGTCTTATTATGGCATTGGATCTTGGTTCAATATTAGCTGGTACAAAATATCGTGGTGAATTCGAGGAACGCTTAAAACGAATTGTGGAAGAAGCTCAAAATGATTCTGCAGTTATCATTGTAATTGATGAAATTCATACTTTAGTTGGAGCTGGTGCAGCAGAAGGCGCTGTAGATGCAGCAAATATTTTAAAACCAGCATTAGCTCGTGGTAAATTCCGTTGTATTGGGGCAACAACAAATGATGAATATCGAAAATATATTGAGCGCGATCCTGCATTAGAAAGACGTTTCCAACCTGTTCATGTGGAAGAACCAAGTGTTGGAACAACAATTGAAATTTTACGTGGTTTACGCTCTAAATTTGAACAACATCATACATTAAGTTACCATGATAAAGCATTAGAACAAGCAGCTATCCTTTCAGATAAATATGTTGCGGATCGTTATTTACCGGATAAAGCGATTGATGTTCTAGATGAAGCAGGGGCACGTGTACGATTAGAAAATAGACGTCTTCCGTTAGGCTTAAGAAGCTTAATGCATGAGTTACAAGAAACCATTAAAGATAAAGAAGATTGTATTAAAGAGCATGATTTTGAAGCAGCAAAACAGTTATTAGATCATGAAATGGAAGTTCGAACACATATTCGAATTATGAAACAATCTGCTTTAACAAGTGAAGCTCGCGGTTTTAGTCGCCGTGATGTTGATATGGTTACTGAAAATGACGTATCTGCGGTTGTTGCAAACTGGACAGGTATTCCGGTAACTAAGCTTACAGGTTCAGAATCTGCTCGTTTATTAAAAATGGAAGATACTATTCATGAGCGGATTATTGGTCAAAAACATGCTGTTGCAGCAGTTTCACGAGCAATTAGACGTGCACGAGTTGGTCTAAGAAATCCAAACCGACCAATTGCAAGTTTCATTTTTGCTGGACCAACAGGAGTTGGTAAAACTGAATTAACAAAAGTACTAGCAGATTATATGTTTGCGAGTGAAGATAGTATGATTCGTTTAGACATGTCAGAGTACATGGAAAAACATACCGTAGCTAAATTAATTGGTTCTCCACCAGGATATGTTGGTTATAATGAAGGTGGACAATTAACTGAAGCAGTTCGTTCAAAACCATATTCTGTAGTACTTTTAGATGAGGTTGAAAAAGCTCATCCTGATGTATTTAACTTATTATTACAAATTTTAGATGATGGTCGATTAACAGATTCGAAAGGTCGAGTAATTGATTTTACTAATACTTTAATTATTATGACCACTAACTTAGGGGCAAAAATTATTGAACGAGAAAGTGGTATTAAACCAAAATCAGAACAAGGTGAAGGTGGATTTAAAATTACTCCTGATGCTGTGGTTGGTTGGGAACCGGTTCCTGAACCGATTAAAGATCCAGAACTTTTTGATCGAGTAACAAAATTAGTAAACGATGAATTGAAAAACTTCTTCCGTCCAGAGTTTTTAAATCGTATTGATGAAATTGTTGTATTTAATCATTTAACACGAATTGATATTTGGGAAATTTGTGACTTAATGGTTAAACAGGTTCAAAAACGATTAAAAGAAAAAGGAATTAATTTAATTGTTGATTTATCAGTTCAAGCTTTTTTAACCGATGAAGGATATGATCCACTTTATGGTGCTCGTCCGTTACGTCGTGCTATTATGAAATATTTGGAAGATCGCCTAGCTGAACAATGTTTATCAAAAACTTTATATCCAAATACAAAAATTCATGTTCGTCGTAAAAAAGTTGAAGGCACATTAATGACTTACACTAATGATATAGAAGTTGAAGTTGATTTTAGTGATGTTGATCCAAGTCTTTTAGATCAATCAGAAGATTCTGATCAACCAATTTCTCTTTTATCATCAGCATCAAATGATGAGTCTAATTTAAATCAATTATCATCAAACGATTCTGGATCAAATAAACCAAATTTAGGATTAGGTGATGATGAGCCAAAACCAACAATTGCAGGACGTGCTGCACGATTCTTCAGAAAGAAAAGTTAAATAAAAAATAAATAAATTGCTATTAAAAAAAAACAAAGGAATCTGAAAATTCCTTTGTTTTTTTTTATTACGATACCCAGCCATAACTATGTAAACCTTTTCCTAAGAAATTAACTCCTAAATAACAAATCCAAATAACAAAAAACCCTAAACTACCTAAAATAGCTGTTTGTTTTCCTTCCCAACCTTTTGTTATACGAGCATGTAAATACGACGCAAAAACTAACCAAGTAATTAATGCCCAAGTCTCTTTTGGATCCCAACTCCAATAAGATCCCCAAGCTTCATTTGCCCAGACACCACCAGAAATGATACCGATTGTTAAAAATGGGAATCCTAAGCCAATTATTCGATAACTCCAATTATCTAAACTTTGTAAAAGTTTTAATTTTCCAAGTTCCGATATTTCAGTTGAAGGCGCTAAAAGTTTTGCTTCATAATAATCTAACATAATATTATAAAGTGGTAAGGATGAATCATCCATAATTTTTAAATCAACATCTTTATATCGTGAAATTACTAAGAATAGAATACATAATAATGAACCAATGATTAAGGTACTATAACTAAGTAACATCATACTTACATGCATCATTAACCAGTTTGATTGTAAAGCTGGAACTAATGGACTTGCTTTTTGCATTTCTGGAGATAAAGTCAAATTAGCAAATCCGCTAATTAATAGGGTAACAGGGATTAAAACCGAGCCAATTAATTTACTTTTTGTTTTTGTCTCAATATATAAATAAATTGTTAATAACATCCAAGTTAGAAACAATAGTGATTCATATAAATTACTTAATGGAAAGTAACCAGCTACAATCCAACGAGAACAAAGAATAAAAAATAAAATTCCACTAGCAACGATTGTACTAACTCGACCAATTTTTGATAACATATCTGAATTACTAAACAATGATAAATTAGTCCAATAGGCTATCATTGCGAATAATAAAATTCCAAAAACGATGTTTGATGAAAAGTTTTGAATTGCATTCCAATCCATGAAATTTCTCCAATAAAAATTTTTATACAAATTATCTTCTAGTATATCATTCTACTAAAAAATTTCTATATTTTTGCTACTTTATTACTTTTATCCATTTAGTTAGCTGCTTAATTCAAATAAAATTTAAGGAAATACTAAAAATTATAATTGACATTAATTTCTATTTCAAAGTAGTATAAGGTTAACTTTGATAACATTAAACTATTATGTCATTACTTAGAAAATATGAAATAATGATTCTTCTTACAGAAGAATTTAATGATAGTGAATTGAAAACTTGGGTTTTCAACTATGCGAAAAATTTAAGAAAATTTAGTGTTTGTGATATATCGGTTATTTCGCGTGGAAAGCATAATCTAGCTTATCCAATTAAGAATAAATTAAAGGGAAATTATATACAACTTAATTTTTCAAGTATGCCAAAATATATTGAGGATTTCTCTAAGATTTTAAAAATGGATTCGAATGTATTAAGGTTTTTAGTTTTCAATAAACAACTATAATTTTATTAAAATATTTTAATAAAATTATTTGTAATTCTTTATAAAATATGATAAGATTTTACTAGTTAATATATCCTCAGTAGCTCAGCGGTAGAGCAATCGGCTGTTAACCGATTGGCCGTAGGTTCAAATCCTACCTGGGGAGTAATTCTAATTAAAATAAATTGATGACTAAAAACTTAGATAAATTAAAAATAGGAAACAAGTTTTTTAATTCTCGTTTAATGCTAGGAACTGGTAAATATCGAACAACCAGTGATGCCATTGCTAGTATTGAAAATAGTAACTGTGAAATTGTTACAGTTGCAATTCGACGTTTACCAACTGATTTAAAAAATGATAGTACGAGTTTTCTAAATAAATTAGATTGGCAAAAACTATGGTTATTACCAAATACTGCAGGTTCTCAAACAGCAGAAGAAGCAATTCGAATGGCTTTTTTAGGGCATGAATTAGCTTGTCAAATTGGGCAAGAAGATAATTTTTTTGTTAAACTAGAAGTTATCTCAGATCCCAAATATTTATTACCTGATCCTATAGGAACATTAAAGGCAGCAGAATTTCTAATTAAAAAAGGGTTTACCGTATTGCCTTATATAAATGCTGATCCAATGTTAGCGTTACATTTAGAAGATTTAGGGTGTGCAACTGTAATGCCCCTTGGGTCTCCCATTGGATCTGGACAAGGCTTAAATACTTTAGCCAATATTAAAATTATTATTGAAAATTCAAATATTCCTGTAATTGTAGATGCTGGAATTGGTACTCCTAGTGAAGCAGCTCAAGCTATGGAAATTGGAGCTGACGGAGTTTTGTTAAATACAGCTGTTGCTCAAGCAAAAAATCCAGCTCAAATGGCACGAGCCATGAGTTTAAGTGTCGAAGCTGGACGTTTAGGTTATTTAGCCGGTCGAATGGATAAAAAATATTATGCTAATCCAAGTTCACCTTTGGAACAAATAAGTAAACTGTTATAAAGCCCTAAAGTGAATTATAAAACAATAAATTTAATATAATTTGTTTTTATATTTTTCAATATAAAAACAAATTATATTAAATTATATTAATAAGCTAAACCTAAACTTCTAGTTGTTTCTGCTCCTAGATATACTCGAACACTTAAAAAATCAGTTGGACATGCTGTTTCACATCTTTTACATCCTACACAATCTTCTACACGTGGTGATGAAGCAATTTGACCTGATTTACAGCCATCCCATGGAACCATTTCTAAAACGTCTGTAGGACATGCTCTTACACATTGTGTACAACCAATACATGTATCGTAAATTTTTACAGTATGAGACATAAGTTTTTATAATTTTATTATTTTTTT
>Ga0316607_1000070_pt1 | contig 40399 bp, 33 predicted proteins | sample MIS2016062E_MG_FD_207674 | JGI IMG/M metagenome (GOLD analysis project Ga0316607, IMG submission 207674) | Microbial mat bacterial communities from Middle Island sinkhole, Lake Huron, Michigan, United States - MIS.2016.062E | ecosystem: Environmental > Aquatic > Freshwater > Lake > Sediment...
AATTATGTCATTCTGAGCGATCGCCTTAATTATGTCATTCTGAGCGATCGCCTTAATTATGTCATTCTGAGCGATCGCCTTAATTATGTCATTCTGAGCGATCGCCTTAATTATGTCATTCTGAGCGATCGCCTTAATTATGTCATTCTGAGCGGAGCGAAGAATCTCATCAAAAATACACAAATTTGTCACAGTGGTAGACTGATCGCGATCACAGACGAAATTTAAAGTTAAGATTAACATCAGATCAGTGACAAACTACCTCTGGATTCTAGTTTTTGATCAACCCAGATATGAAAAACCTGACTGATGATGCTTGGAAAAATGATTTAGCCGATCGAACATCTGCAATTTCAGTAATACCAGATCCGGCTGCATGGGTAAATGAACATCATTTTCTTGCCAATTTAGCACATACTCTAGCTCATCTGCAACAGCATTTTTCTGAGAGCAGTTGGGAAACCGGTGACAGTTGTGACTCTGGTGACGGTGAATTGGCGATCGACGCTAAGATTAGAGATATATTGAGAGCTAATTGTAGCGACGACTACTGGGGATATGTCGAAGGTTTATTGTGATATTGTTGATAGATATTTGGTAGGGACACAGCACTGCTGTGTCCTGTGTTGCAGACAATTGAGGAATCCTATCGATCGCAAAATGCGACCTAGTATACTTTCAGTCTATCCCAAATCTTTGCTAGTAGGAATTACGATCGATCGCAAAAACTCAGCACTTTCTTCTGGCAAAGCTGTATTGATAAACATCCCGCTACCCAATTCAAACCCAGCTTGCTTAGAAACTCTGGGAATAATAGCAACATACCAATGAAAATATTTTGTCCCCTGTTCCGTCGTCGGCACAGAGCGGATACTATAGTTGTAATCGGGATTGTTCAATCCATAATAAAGCTTGGCGAGTACAGTTTTTAAAGTATAAGCAAGGTCAGTAATCTCAGGATCGGTAATGTCATCAAATGAAGAAGAATGTCGGCGCGGAAAAATCCAAATGTGAAACGGAGAAAGCGCAGCGAAAGGGATAAAAGCCACAAAATGTTTACTTTCAAAAATCACTCTTTCACCAGCCGCTAATTCATCTTCCAAAGTACGGCAAAACAAACAGTCTCCCGTATCGTCAAAATATCTGACAGCTTCATCGATGCGGTTGCGAACTTGGCTGGGTACAACGGGCGTAGCTGCTATTTGGGAGTGAGGGTGTTCGAGAGAAGTGCCGGCACTTTCCCCATGATTCTTGAAAATGATAATTGTCTCAATGTGGGGATATTTTCTAATTTCTAAATAACGCTCGCGGTATACGAAAAGTATGTTTGCTACATCTTCAATGCTCAACAAAGCTGTCGTCAAATCGTGTCGCGGGTGTTCGACAATTACTTCGTGAACTCCCATTCCCGACATCGTGCGGTGAATTCCTGATGATATCCTCATGCGTTCTGTTGTCGGGGAGAGGGCGGGATATTTGTTGCGGATTGCTCTGACTTTCCAGCCAGTGCGATCGCACAAACGGAAAGTTTCCAAGGTTCCGTCTTCCTCATTTCCCACGCAAAACGGGCAATCGGGGCGATGGGGGGGTAATCCTGCTACCAATTGCTTTGGGTTGGCGAATTGGTCAGGTCTTTTGGCGCGATCGGTGGCGATAATTACCCAATCTCTGGTAATTAGATTTTGTCTAAGTTCAGACATTTTCTTACCTTTTGTTTCAGGGTCTAGCAGTTTCTTATTTTAGAGCCAAAATTTGTGCTTTGTCATCATCGTTTTGTAAATTTTTTATAAAATTTGATTGATTTCGGGTTGAAAAATTAGAAAATCCGGGCGAATAGAATTCGCTTCTACATAAAAAAATCGCTCTCAAATTTTGCTGTAACATTGAGATTCAATCGGGTGACGCTCTAAATAAGGAAGATTCATGGCATCCAAATTTTGTTAATTTTCAGGATTATTTACACTATTTTCTATTAATTTAAGATGTTAAAATTAACTAACTCAGTTTGACATTTAAAAAATCACGGAATGAATTCATCGCGCTGTCAGCAACCTTCGCCCAATTCAGGATAACATTAGATGCGATCGCTCCTGTTTATGCCAATTGTAACTGCACATTTTGCAACTTGCAAATCGCTGTCAACACTTGCGCCAACAAGAGCGATCGCTCTCGATCAATCAAACTCAACTCCGGTAAAATCTGATAAGTACAATGATTTCCCCTCGTCAGACAAATAAACTGATAGTTACGCCCTAGATTAGCCGGAGTACCGATGAAAGCAATTAAAGTGATGGCATCGAGTTAATTCTGCTTGGTCGGACTATGTGCTGTCTTCATTTAATCATAAATCACACTCATAGTGTGTAGATTTTGGAGTGCAGTTACCGATATCTTGCTTATGTGGCAAAAAATCCAGACCTAAAAAAATTTGGAGAGCAAGTTCGCAGGCTAAGGACATCAAAGGGCTTTTCCCAAGAAAAGTTAGCAGAACTAGCCGGACTACACCGCAACTACATTGGTGGTATTGAGCGGGGTGAAAGAAACATAGCCCTATTAAACATTTTGCGGTTAGCAAAAGCTCTAGGAGTATCGCCCAGCGAACTATTGCAGGAAATAGAGTAAATGCAATCACCTTATACGGGGCTTCCTGTCCAGGATTGGCAAGAGAAGACACTAGAACTCATAGATCTACACCCACTAGATCCACAAGAAATTTATGACGTGGTTATTCAAGTTTGGAGTGAAATTTTTCAATCCAGCATAACCAGCAGAGGCTACAGAATAGGAGTAAATTTATTCCCAACTCCCCAAATTATGGGATTTTTTTTACATGAACTAATCCCCTTAGAATTCGCCAGCAAATACCCCGGAATTTGGCGGCGCGATCGCAGCGCCATCGAAAAAGATATTGTTCACATCCCGAACAATGACTTCTCAATTGAAATTAAAACTTCTTCAAGTAGTCGTAACACTTACGGCAATCGCAGTTATGCTCAACAAAGCGCCACAGGAGCAACACCGAAGAAAGACAAGTCCGGCTATTACCTTGTAGTTAATTTCCAGAAATTTAATCCCAAAATGGAAGGCGCGCAAACTCTCAATATTAATTTAGTTAGATTTGGATGGATAGATCGAGAAGATTGGCAAGGGCAAACAGCAGCCACTGGTCAGCAAGCTAAATTAAGCCCTGATGTAGAACGATATAAGTTGCTGAAATTTCCTATTGAGCAAAATTTACACTCTTTAAAATAAAGATAATTGAGCTTCACTAATCTGCTTTTGTCTGAGAAAATCATCAATTCGGTTGGCAGCTAAATCACAGTATTCCTGACAAATCTCAAATCCGATAATAGTGCGCTGCAAATCTAAAGCAACAACCGCTGTAGTTCCTGAACCCAGAAAAGGGTCTAAAATGATTTCATTTGGATTGGATGAAGCTTTGATTATTCGCTGTATGACAGCACTTGGAAATTGAGCGGGGTGAGATGTTCGCTCTTTTGATGCTCTATTTTTACCAGAAGTTACTTTGGGGAATTCCCAAACATCAGTCGGATTTTTGCCTTGGGGATTGACTTTAATTTTGCCATGCTTTTTTTGATGAGGATACTTTACATTTGGATCGCGCACATCATCTAGGTTAAAGGTATAGTCTTTATGGTTTTTAACATACCAAAGGAACTTTTCATTGCGCGGTGAAAAGAACTTGCTACCAGCAACCCCAGCGCCATAGTGCCAGATAACTTCTTGGATCAGGTAAAAAGGAATTTTGTCCCAAAGTAGATAGGGAATCGGGATAGCTTTAGCTTGATTGGGAATTGATAGATACCCCAAGTTGATCCAGAAAGCGCCGTTAGGAAGGATGAGCCGATAATTTTCACTTATCCAGCTTTCACACCAGTTTAAATATTTATCAAGTGGTAGTGTTTTTTCGTATTCTTTGCCAATGTTATAGGGGGGACTGGTGACTGTGAGATTGACGCATTCATCAGGGAGCTTTGACATTGCTTCTAAGCAGTCCATCTGATAAATGAGGCAGTTAGGCGCTTGGAAGTACGGTTTGCCTAAAAAATTTACTATGTCAGTTAAAAGCATGATACAATTGATGGTGGTATAAATCTATATTGGCACGAATTTGCCGTTTTTGGCGATCGACTCAGGAAGTAATTAAATCATGTATATTTCCTTAGTTCGTCTTCCTGAATTCCCAACCATCATGCCAATTGTAACTGCACATTCTGCAACTTGCAAATCGCTTTCAATACTTGCGCCAACAAGAGCGATCGCTCCATGTCAATCAAACTCAACTCCGGTAAAATCTGATTGCAGGGATTACCCCTCGTCAGACAAACAAACTGATAGTTACGCCCCTTCGTCCTCAATCCCCAAACAGACGATTACTGCTGAAAACTGTTATCAGCAGTAAAAGTAATCGTGCTGATTCCCGAAGTAACAGAAAGTAATGAAACTGAACAATCTAAAAAAACAATTATAGCATACTTTCCTCAAACTTTGCATAAAGCAATAACTGGCAAAACAATTCCTGCCACTCAAATCTGGGAGGTAATTGATCATGTGTTAACAGCCATTAAAACCTGTTGATATCAGAATTATTCCTCTCTCTCTTCCTCTGCGCTCTCTGCGCTCTCTGCGGTTAAAAAAAACCAAAAAAAATGTAAACAATATCAATCCCCAAACAGACGATTACTTATGATATAATCTTACCAGATATCACCCCCAACCAGCCATGCAAGTTGAAGACCACTTCAACTTCCTAAGACCTGACGATATTCGGCTCCAAGGTTCCCGCATTGGCATCGAAACCATTCTTTATGAATACCTGTTTCGCGCTCGAACTCCCGAAGAAATCGCTAACTATACATCGCTCACCCTGGAACAGGTTTATGCAACCATTTTGTATTACCTGCACAACAAAGAAGCAGTCGGTCAGTACATAACCGAAGGGCTGGAATGGGGCGAAAAAATGCGAGAAGAACAACGTCGCAATCCTCCGACCGTGACCGAAAAACTCCGCAAATTTAAAGCAGAAAGAGATGCAAGGAGAAAAGCTGATGGCGATCCAGTATCTCTTTGATGAAAATTCGGTAATAGGTAATTGGTAATCGATCGCAACATTTACACAAGTATTCAAAGTCTTAATGAAAATAAACATAGTTTGGCCCCAACTTATGCAAACAATAGTTAAAAAGACTAACCGAAGTTAAAGTTAAAAACGATGTCACAAGATACCATCGAATCAATACTGCAAGAAAAACGCCTATTCCAGCCGCCCGCTGAATTCTCCCAAAAAGCTCACATCAAAAGCCTAGAAGAGTACCAAGCCCTCTACGACAAAGCCAAAGCTGACCCCGAAGCATTCTGGGCCAAACTCGCCGATCGAGAATTGGACTGGTTCCAAAAATGGGATACCGTACTCGACTGGCAGCCGCCTTTTGCCAAATGGTTTGTCAACGGTAAAATTAACATTTCTTACAATTGTCTCGATCGCCATTTAACAACTTGGCGAAAAAATAAAGCCGCCCTAATTTGGGAAGGCGAACCCGGAGACTCGCGCACTCTCACCTACGCGCAACTCCACCGCGAAGTCTGTCAAATGGCGAATGTGATCAAACAGTTGGGAGTCCAAAAGGGCGATCGCGTCGGTATCTATATGCCGATGATACCCGAAGCTGCGATCGCCATGCTAGCCTGCGCCAGAATCGGTGCAGTACACAGCGTTGTGTTTGGCGGATTTAGTGCCGAAGCATTGCACGATCGCCTCAACGACGGCCAAGCAAAACTCGTCATCACCGCTGATGGTGGCTTCCGCAAAGATACCGCCGTCGGCCTCAAAACACAAGTAGACAAAGCACTAGCAAATAATGCCGTACCAACAGTTGCAAACGTCCTCGTAGTTGAGCGCACCAAACAGAAAATTCACATGGAACCGGGGCGCGATCATTGGTGGCACGATTTGCAAAAAGGTGTATCAGCAAATTGTCCAGCCGAACCGATGGATAGCGAAGATATGCTATTCATTCTTTACACTTCTGGAAGTACCGGAAAACCGAAAGGTGTCGTCCATACAACCGGTGGTTATAACCTTTATAGCCACATGACAACCAAATGGATATTCGACCTCCAAGATACCGATGTTTACTGGTGTACTGCTGATGTCGGCTGGATTACTGGACACAGTTATATTGTCTACGGGCCGCTGTCCAACGGTGCGACAACTTTAATGTATGAAGGTGCTCCTCGCAATTCTAATCCTGGCTGTTTTTGGGATGTAATTGAAAAATACGGTGTCACCGTTTTCTATACTGCACCCACCGCAATCAGAACTTTCATGAAAATGGGAGAACACTTTCCGAAAGCCAGAGATTTGTCATCCTTGCGGTTGTTAGGAACTGTCGGCGAACCGATTAATCCTGAAGCTTGGATGTGGTATTACCGAATAATTGGCAACTCGAATTGTCCAATTGTGGATACTTGGTGGCAAACAGAAACTGGCGGAATTATGATTACCGCTTTACCCGGTGCAATTCCTACAAAACCAGGTTCTGCAACCCTTCCTTTCCCCGGAATTATTGCCGATGTTGTTAACCAAGATGGCGAATCGGTAACTAATGAAAGTGGCGGTTATTTAGTTGTGAAAAATCCTTGGCCGGGCATGATGCGGACGCTTTACAACGATCCAGACCGTTTCCGTCGCACCTATTGGGAATATTTGCGGCCTAAAAATGGCGAATTTGTCTACTTTGCAGGGGACGGCGCGCACAAGGATAAAGACGGTTATTTCTGGGTAATGGGTCGCGTTGACGATGTAATTAATGTGGCCGGACATCGACTCGGTACGATGGAAGTTGAATCGGCATTGGTATCTCATCCAGCGGTGGCGGAAGCTGCTGTTGTGGGGAAACCGGATGAGATTAAGGGTGAGGAAATTGTGGCTTTTGTCACGCTGGAAAATACGCAGCAACCTAGCGATGAATTGGCTAAGGAATTGAAGCAGCACGTTGTTAAGGAAATTGGGGCGATCGCCCGTCCGGGAGAGATTCGATTTACTGAGGCTTTACCGAAGACTCGCAGCGGGAAGATTATGCGGCGTTTGCTGCGTTCTTTAGCGGCGGGACAAGAGGTAACAGGGGATACTTCGACTTTGGAAGATCGGGCGGTTTTGGATAAGTTGCGAGGGGGTGCGTAGGGGTATTTTTTAACCCGGAGATCCCCCCTAGCCCCCCTTAATAAGGGGGGGACAAGATCGTTCTTGCGTCCCCCTTCTTAAGGGGAGAGAATGAGCAGTAGGGTGCGCATTGCGCACCTTACTAATTACCAATTATCAACGTGAATTTACAAACTAGCAACTTGAGTTAATATATTATTCAGTCCTGGACGAACGCGGGGTCAAAAACCCTGGTGGTTGAGCTCTCGCGGAAACCCTGCGTCAATATCTCTCGGAGACAGCGACGATTTTTCAAAGAAACCGGGTGTTTTGGGTAAGTCCTATTATGATCAGCTAATTCAAGAGTTATCATAGAAATCACCTCAACATTCCTTGAGACACGCCATGCTCCCAGAAACCGTACAGTTGCAAATTCCTTTTCAAGTCCTAGTAGATGCGATCGCCTCCCTCAAACTCGCAGAAAAACGCCGACTTTGGCAACTCCTAAATGAAGAAATTACTCAAGCAGAAACCAACCAGCCCTCTCAAGTTCTGATTCAAAATAACAACGGATCGGATTACCAACCCACAGGGGAAATCTTGACGGCGGCAGAAATACGCGATCGCTATCCCAGCGAGTGGGTGCTAATTGCTTATCCTGAATCCGACGATTTATGGAATGTGATTCGCGGTGAAGTCTTAGCTCATTCACCGGAGCGAGAAGAAATAGACCAAGCTTTGACAAAATTTAAAGATATCCAGTCAATTTCTATAGAATACACTGGCCCTATTCCTGATGAATATTCGGTGATATTGTGACTTCACAAAGACTTTATCGGTGCTCGCGTTACGGAAATTTACTCGTCTTAAAAGCTGCTGCCTCTAGCACAAGTAATACTGTCAGACAATTCAGATTATTAGTTGATACAGGCTCAACTTATACCGTCTTGCGGGTAAATATATTAGAAGCTCTTGGTTGCGATATTCAAAATCCTCTACGCAGAATTAGGACATCAGCAGGTGGTGGTATTGTTGAAGCATCAGTAGTAGCAGTGCCTTGGTTTAGTTGCTTGGGCGAGCGTTTAGAAAATTTTCCTATAGTTGCCTACACGTTACCTGCAACCACTTTTGTAGACGGTTTGCTAGGGATGGATTTTCTGACTCCTATGCAAGCTGTTATCTATGCGAAAGAGGGAGAGATTCGCATTCGTTTATGACTTATCCAGAACTTTTATCTGGTTGGAAAACCGGACGGTTTTGGATAAGTTGCGGGGCGGAGCGTAGGGTATTTTTTGACCGCAGATGTAGGCAGATAAACACAGATTAACGCAGATAAGATTGCATCAGCGTTCATCTGCGGTTTTATTGTTAATTCGCTTATTTACCTCGCCACAGATGAACGGCATCGCTGTTAATTTGCGACCTTACTTGCAGCCAATCTTCTAGCAAGTAGTCATCCTCGACTGATCGCAGAATGCTGTGAGTCTTTGAGAATTGCTAAGACGTGAACTCCTGACGGATAGTTGACATGACGAATTTCTGGGTCCGATCCTAAGTCTTGAATTTTTGCTAAAGTGCGATCGACAGCATCAGCAACAGTCAAATCGACGGCCAGAATAATTTGACCGAGTTTAGCACCGGGTTTTACACATTCTAGAACAGCCATTAGTCTTTCTCCTTGTAATAGATTTAATCAATATCTGCGTTTATTTGCTTCGAGGTTCTTTGACAGATTCTCAAGTTTGAATCAGATTTTCGGGCTGGCTTTACCGATTTTATAATTTATGTAACAACTGACAAGAATCAATCCCAAAAATAACACTAATTGCCTTGAGTTCTGGATTCTTGAAGTGGCTATCCAGATTATCTTTCACTGTCCAATACACTCAGGAACGATGGCATAATCCTTCTAACATTCCAATGACCGGCAAGCAGAAAAGTGCGGCACTGTTTCATAGTCTGTCCGGGGTAGCCATGCTAATAAGTGCTGTCCAAATCCCGAAAGTATTGACTCATCGCGGCGCGCCCTCATGCAATCGATTGCTCAAGTCAGCCTGATCACGTTCTCGGTTCCCGTAGACAGGAAAGCGAAAGCCTGGAGCAACAAAAACATCCATTGGATCAGGCAATCGCTTAATCTGGTATTGTTTAAAACAAGCAGGACTTACTTAATTTCTCTTCTGATGATTGCAGTCCGCAACTATCCGCCATCGCTCATCTCTAACCGTTTGATTTTTGGCGGCAAATCTAATTCTGGGCTACTAACAATAGTTTCTAAGTTAGCAATTCTTTCTTCTAATGCTCTGAGTTTGGCAGGTTCAAGCATTATAGAATTTTGAGATGTTTGCTGATGGGATCGCCAAACACTGACTGTGCTAACTGTTGCACCTGCAATCACAGCTAAAGGTAGAATTGCGCCAGTATTAGTAGCTGCTGATAAGGGAATGCAAATGGCTAACATTCCAGTGGCGTACCCCCAAATTTTTGTAGTTATGTTGACTCGTACATCTGTCATTTTTGCCTCCTATTTATCCTGAAAGTGTAATTTCACAAATCAAGGAGCCTAAAGCCGTTTGATTCAGAATTGTATGATCATAATTTTTGTCGGGGCGGGTGAGCCGAAATATTTGATAAGTATTAACAAATCCTATAAACCCGCCCCGCCCATATATTATAGCAAACGCCAAGGTGGTTAGGATATAAATCTGGGGTAAGGGCCTTGGCGGTTGCTATAATTCCGATGCCACCGGATTTGATATCACAGAAAAGGACGATCGCCGCGATCGCCCTTTTTTGCCTATCAAAATTGACTAACGATAACGAATCGATCGCAACACTTCAACCAAAGCGTCAATTTCCTCACGAGTATTATAAAACGCCAAGGAAGGACGAACCGTACCCGTTAAACCATACCGTTGTAAAGAAGGTTGGGCACAATGATGGCCCGCTCGTACCGCGATTCCTTCACCCGCGAGACGTTTACCTACTTCTTCATAGGGGATATCATCCAAAATAAAGGACAATACACCCACCTTATTCGGTGCAGTACCAATCAGACGTAACCCCGGCACCGATCGCAGACGCTCCGTAGCATACTCGGTTAACTTGTGCTCATACTGCTCAATATTAACCAGGCCCAGACGATTAAGATAATCGATCGCGGCACCCAATCCTACCGCATCCGCGATACTGGGAGTCCCGGCTTCAAATTTGGCCGGAGGATCACTATAAGTCGTTTTCTCAAACGTCACATTACGGATCATATTTCCCCCACCTTGCCAAGGGGGCATATCCTCAAGGAGTGCGCGTTTCGCGTAAACAACACCAATTCCCGTTGGTGCAAACAGCCCTGCTTTAGTATTTATCCATTATTACATTCTTAAGAACTCCAAGATTTGGGTGTCAACATCTGAAAGTCTTACTATAAGCGAGTTATAAATTTTTGGATATGTCTTAAACAATGAACAACATAAGGATGGTTTCGGATGCTTCTCATCGGTGTCGTTATTTTCCATGACAGGCTACTCTCTATCCGATCAATGAGTTGAGCTTGCTGCTGAATCTCTTGAGCTTGTTGCTGAATCAGGGTATTTTGGGCTTTAAATTTTGATCGCATGGCTTTGTTGAAAATAGAATTTACCGTATCCAATTCTGATATTTTATTTTCTCCGCAATGTTTGCTGAAGCGTTCATAGACCTCAAATAATTCATAAAGAGCCTCTTGATATGCTTCAGGAATAAGGGACTCCTCTGTATTATAACGAAATCGGCGATATACCATCATTGCACTATATTGTAAACACTCCTCTGCTTTTCCATATTCTTGCTTGTCACACCAATTTCTCGCCTCATCTATGCTTTGCCGAATACTCTGAAGATCTACCAAATAGTTCCACACAGAGACGGTTACTCCATTATCAATAATTGGAATTTGTTCCGCATCAAATATTCGTGATGATTTCGGGCCTAATTGGGTAATCACAAAGACTAAATCCGTGACTCCGGCCTCTTTCGCTAATTCTTGAGCGCGTTGCAACTGCTCAGGAGCATCATTATGATTAAATAAAATATACTTCCAAATTGTTTTAATTGGTTTCTGTTGCTGACGAGCATGACTCGCAAAATCTTTCATAAATTTAAAGGCTTTTTGGAAGTCTCCATTCTGACGATAAGGGAGATATGATGGCTGATCAATTCCATCAATCGCGAAGATGATCTCATCAAGCCCAGAAGACACATATTCTGGCTCAGAGGAACTATTAGCATTAGTACACATTGTGATCTTGGTCGTTGGAAACAACCGTTTAGCAAGTTGAATCATTTGCCAAACATTCTTATTCAATAAAGGTTCACCGTGTCCTTGAAAATCAATTGTACGAATCTGGATCTGCTGGCGTTGTAGGTCGCACAGGATTTTTTCCAATACGGCAATATCTAAGTCATAGGGAGGCGATATTCTGGTTTTCCGTTCCCCTGGAGTCATGCAACCGGGACATCCCAGGGTACACCGAATGGTCGGCTCAACCTGGAAGACGAGGATTTCTTTATTCTCAGAAAAGGAGGAGTTGTATTGCAGATGCTTGGCGAGACAATAACATTGCGTACAAAATTCAGGAAACGGCATTTCATTTTGAGATAGTTTATTCCTGATCTGCTGAAAAGTCTTCCCAAGATACACATCTTGCCCATAATCAAGAACGCTTTCAAAGGGTTGCAGGGTTAACAAACTTCCATAATCGTCCCAACAGGCCAAGGAGCCATTCGCTCGCAAAAAGATACTATGGTTTGAATTACAATCCATTGTTTTTTCCCTGATCTGCTATCTGCCTAACTATTAAATATACCAAAAGTTTCGGTATATTCAACCCCGATCGGACAAAAAGCAGAAACTTTCGGTATATTCACCCCAGGGTAAGCGCATCTCAAATGCCCTTGACCAAAAAACTGGGATACAAGCCCCGTCATAAGCTTGACGGCTTTTTGCTAGAATACAGATAGTCGCCTCGCGGGCCTTGGGAGACTCGCTTCAGGACGTGGAGCGACGGTAAGACTACCGCTTGCGGAGCGCGTTGCTATGAAGCGTCAAGGAATCCTCGGACTTGATAGACGGGGAGGTATGTCAAAGATGCTTCCTCAGCTTTAGCTGGCTCGTCAGGTAGGGCAGCCGCCAGCAACATCAGCCCGGAGAATGAAACAGCCCTGCCCCTGCAGGGGGGGGTTGGGGGGTTGATGCCGCATTGACAATTTCCCATTCTTGTTGCTCTTTGATCCCTTCCACAGTTAAACGCAGTTGCTCGCGTAACTGATTAATGGGTTCATTGTAAATATCGCTGACACGAGTGTGAACACGCAGAATGCTTTGAACAACACTTAATTCATATTCTTGGGGTTCACTTTCATAGTCCACATAGGAATGTGGTACTTCAGTTTCCCCTTCGTAATCCGCGATCAGCGAAATCGGTTCTTCACCGTAGCGATTCAGAGACGCTTTCAGTCTCAAACGATCTTCAACAGCTAACGCAAAACCAGCTTTCAATTCCTCTTGTGTCAAGACTTCATCAAAGGAGGATTTAGAAAGGGTGAGAAACCGTACAGGAGTGAGGGTGCGGACGGTTGCCTGACTGGGTGCCTCTTTATACAGATCGACTTCACCAAAGTAGTCACCTGCTCCCAATACTGCAACTCGTAATTCTTCGCCTTGCTCGCCTGTGACTAATACTTCGACTTTACCTTGGGCGACGATATAGAATTTATCACCTTGTTGGCCTTCTGTTACCACCGTTTCACCCAAACCAAAAGTCTCCTGTTGCAAACGCGAAGATAACGCGGCAACGTAAGAGAGATCAAGGCTTGCCAGGATCGGCAGAGCCTTTAAATCTTCTGGCGCGATCGTCGATCGCCCATTATCGTTACTAACGTAAACTTTCGGAGTTTGTTTGAGAACAATTTTTGTCCGGTTTACGCGGTAAGTTCCCGATTGAACTTGTACCCAAGGCAGGAAATGCAACAGCCAGCGGGGTGTGATTCCTGTTGTTTGGGGTACAGTATTCGTCGTTATGGCTAGATTCCGTGCCGCTTTGATATCAATACTTTGTTGCGAACGGTTGCCAGTGGTGGAGAGTGTTACCATCTGATTTTGGTCATTTGTGACTTCAAAAGAACTACGAACCATTTGCAATACCTCCCTCTTAGCTTCTAGTTACCTACTTGTTCTCAAGCTAAGTTCTCAAGCTAAGTTAGGTTTTTGTTTGCTTACGTTCATCACTCTATCACATCAATTCCAAAATAACCATTAAATTCTATTTCAATAAATTGTCAAATATCTGATATTCATCAAACTTTTTTATAACATATTGTTGAATATTAAGACCAAGAGAAAAACACGGAAAAACACCGGAAATACGGGGATTTCCTGAAGAATGATGGGATCAAAATTAAAGGTTAATACTATAAATGTTAAGGCTAGGTTGAATCAGAATAATCGTGAACATTTCTGATTAAGAATCAAAATAATCAAGGATCAATAGTTCATTTCTTACAAAGTCGGGGATGATCCTTCGCAAGGATCAGGAGTCCGCACAAATTCAGGGATGCAACCGTCGGGGGTTAACGAATATTGCACTGCTTTAATATTCAGGGAAGAGGAGAGTGAAAACCGATGTTTGATGCGTGGGGGAATCTTAATATAGTCTCCGGCTCGTAAGAGCAGTTGCACTTGAGTCCCGTCAGGATGGCTCAAACCGACAATGCACTCACCCGCGAGAATATGGAGCCCTTCTGCTTGACTATGGATATGCCAGCGATCGCTACGGATCAGAAAGGGATACAAACAGGGGGAACCGGGGTGTAATACCATCACATCTCGCCGTTGATACCCATCCCGCTTTTTCAACAGAGGAAAGACATAATTAGTCGTTTGAAGTACCTGATATTTCTCAAAGGGTGTCAGGATATCCTTTGCCAACACTTTCTTGAGGGACCGATCGCACGCAAAGGAAATTCGCTCTACCACAACATTGAAAGAGTTTAAGATGGACGCGATCGCACTTAAGGAGGTATAAATTCTACCGTCTTCTAGTTGTAGGATGGCCATTCTGTCTCTCCTATCGTATTTGTTGGGGGTCCCTTGCACTTTCCGGCTCAAGGCTTGTCTGATCTTGACTCTGGGATTCAATCTACGGTAACTCGGTCTAGTTACCGATATTTAGAATATATCCACATCCTAGTTACCTGTCAACCCCCGCGTACAGTTTTTTTGTTGACCTATTTTTTTTTTACTCAGAAATAAAGACTAAAAATCTATCGGCATACCGTAGTATTGTCATGTAAAGGATTTATTACTCAACAAAAGTGGCACTATCTTCTTCTAAATCGGTATTCGGCTCGAAAGTGCGATGGCACCTCAATTGCTCGGCGATCTACCTCTAAGCACTGTTGTAAATCTTCTGGTGGATACCGCAGTTTCAGTTGACCCTCGGCACCATTCTACTTCTGAGTTGAGTGGTTGCATTGAAACGGAAGAAGTAGTTTCTGTCTGAGAATAATCATAATTTGCACTGCAAGCACGTCCGATCAGAGAATCCCACTGGATACCCAACAATCCCTAAATCTTATAACTTTTTTCAAAGGCTAAATTTCTTACTACTATAATAGTATCATCGCCAGTCTGTAGCTGCCAATAGCTGTGGCATGAGTAGTCCAAACTTCATAAAATTAACAGTCATGTGCCAATTACTAGGAATGAACTGTAATGTTCCAACAGATATTTGCTTTTCTTTTGAGGGTTTTTCTGCAAGGGGCGGCAAAACGGACGTTCATCAAGACGGTTGGGGAATCGCTTTTTTTGAAGGTTTGGGATACCGCATTTTTATAGACTCCAAACCTGCGGTTGCTTCTCCCGTCGCTGAGTTGGTGCGCCGATATCCCATTCACTCAACTAACGTCATTGCTCATATTCGCAAAGCTACTCAAGGCGAAATTGCTTTGGAAAATTGCCATCCTTTCAGTCGGGAACTTTGGGGGCGCTATTGGGTGTTTGCTCACAACGGAAATTTGGAAAATTTCAATCCTGAAAGTGCTGGATTTTACAAACCTGTAGGCAAAACTGACAGCGAAAAAGCCTTTTGTTTGATATTGGAAAAGTTGCGAGAAAGCTTTCCTCAAAACAAGCCTCCTCTGACGGAATTTTACCCGGTACTGGACGAAATTACTAAAACTTTGGCAGAAAAAGGAATTTTTAATTATTTACTTTCCGATGGAGAACACTTGTTTGTGCATTGTTCTACTAATCTGCATTATATTGTGCGACAAGCACCTTTTGCTAGCGCTCACTCCATCGATGAAGATGTGACTGTCGATTTTCGGGAATTGACAAACTTGGGCGATCGCGTGGCTTTAATTGCTACTTTTCCACTTACGGATAATGAAGTTTGGACGCAAATTAAGCCGGGAGAATTGCTGGTTTTTCAGGATGGTTTGCCCATCAATTTTGAGGGACTATTGTAAATAGGAATTATACCAATTTAATGGGTCGTTGCACATATTCTGATCCCCCTAAATCCCCCTTAATAAGGGGGACTTTGATCGCGCTCTTGTCCCCCCCTTACTAAGGGGGGTTAGGGGGGATCAAATTCTATGCAGCCTCACAAAAAATTGGTATTACGCATTTCAATGTAATTCTGTCATTCGCAAGTGTTGCGAATAATCTCAAAACTTGGCAACACCGTCGAAAGTGCGTCAGTCCTATATGATCAGTATGATCAGTATTAAAGCTAGAGAAATCATCTGTACTGTGGCAGTTGAATCAGATGGATTTTGTAAGAAAAATTAAGTTTACACAAATTCGTCTGAAAATATGCCAAGACAGACTTCAGTACCTATGTCTCAGGTGAAACACATGGATTTACCTCATCGACCGATTTGGACTCTATCGGCTGAAGATGTCTATCAATCCTTTGGAATCAGCGAGAACGGTCTATCTGAAGACGAAGCTTACGATCGACTTGTAAAATTTGGCGCGAATGAACTACCAGAACCGGCTCATCGCCCTCTCTGGCTCAGGTTTACCGATCAGTTAAGGCACTTCATGGCCCTGCTGTTATGGGTGGCAGGGATTTTGGCATTCATTTCGGGAACCCCTCAATTAGGCTGGGCGATTTGGGCGGTGATCTGGATTAATGCAGTATTCAGCTTTTGGCAAGAGTTTCAAGCAGAGCAAGCATTAGCGGCCTTAAAGAACGTGTTACCGATGCAGGTGAAAGTGTATCGGAATGGGGAACTGAAGCAGATTCCGGCACGGGAACTGGTGCGTGGAGATGTGATGCAATTGGAAGAGGGCGATCGCATCTCTGCTGATGCTCGGTTAGTAACTGCCGAAAGCCTGTATCTGGATATTTCTGTAATGACTGGTGAATCCCTTCCTGTGGCGCGTAACGCTTATCCGGTGCGGGTGCGCGAAGCTGCCTCAATCCGGGGTGGCAAAACGATACCAGCGGGTGAACACCCCTTACAAGAGCAGGTCAATCTGGCGGAAATCGCTAATTTGGTGCTGGCCGGCTCGACGGTTTCGTCAGGACGGGGCGTTGCTGTGGTGTATGCTACGGGAGCGCAAACCGAGTTTGGTCACGTCGCCCATCTCACCGCCGTCGTGAAACGGGAACCCAGCACGTTGGAAGTGCAGGTTGCTGACATTGTGCGGATCATCACTGCGATCGCCCTCGGTATGGGAGTTATTGTATTTCTGCTGACATACCTGCTGGTGGGGATGGAGCTGAAAGAGAGCTTTATTTTTGGGATCGGGATCATTGTGGCGCTGGTGCCAGAGGGGTTACTGCCGACTGTTACCCTGTCATTGGCGATCGGAGTGCGGCGAATGGTGCGTCGTAATGCTCTGGTGCGTCGTCTTTCTGCTGTGGAAACCCTGAGCGCTACAACGGTCATCTGCACCGACAAAACCGGAACGTTGACTAAAAACGAAATGACGGTGCATTATCTCTGGCTTCCCAGCCAGCCTGCGGAGAACAGCCTTAATCCTGCCAGCCCACCTGGAGCAGTCTCACCACCTGATAACGGCCAGCAGAATTCCCATCCTTCGATCGCGCCGACTCTGATTGAAGTCACTGGGGCTGGGTACGATCCTACGGCTGGTGAGGTTCAGATTCCTACGAATTTTGCGGCATCTTGGAAAATCAATTTGTTGCTAACGGGTGCGGCACTTTGCTCGAATGCACGTCTCATTCACCTGATCACGCCTAGCCGTTGGCAAGAGATTGGTGATCCAACGGAAGCGGCTCTGCTGGTGGCTGCTGCCAAAGCAGGGCTGAATCTGGAAACCTTGCAAAAACAGCTTCCTCGATTGCGCGAAGTGCCTTTTGATTCTCGTCGCCGGATGATGACGGTGGTGTTGGACTGGCGATCGTCCGCGCTAGGTCCTAATGATCTGCCTAACTTGGCTTTTACCAAGGGGGCACCGCTGGAAGTCTTGCGACTCTGCACATCTATCTTGCGGAATGGAACTGTCTCAGAACTCACTGAATCCGACTCGAATGAAATAGTTGCGGCTAACGATGGGTTGGCCCAGCAGGGTTTTCGAGTCTTGGGGGTGGCGGCTCGTTATGGAGGGAGTGAAATGTTGAATTTGCGATCGCAAGACTTAGAGCAAAATTTGAGCTTTATTGGTCTGGTGGCGATGTTTGACCCGCCGCGTCCAGAGGTGAGAGATGCTCTTACTGAGTGCCATCAGGCAAAAATTAAGGTGACGATGGTAACAGGGGATTACGGACTGACTGCGGAGGCGATCGCCCGCCAAATTGGATTGGTGACCGATTCTGTACGGGTAGTAACCGGTGAAGGCATGGGGCATCTGTCGGATGCACAATTGCAACAAATTCTGAAATATCGATCGGGGCTAGTGTTTGCTCGGATGTCTCCTGAGCATAAGCTGCGACTGGTGGAAGCCTATAAAAATATCGGAGAAGTCGTTGCGGTGACGGGGGATGGAGTGAATGATGCCCCAGCATTAAGAGCGGCCCATATTGGCATAGCAATGGGGATGAATGGCACCGATGTGGCACGAGAAGCCGCCGATATTGTCCTCACGGACGACAACTTTGCGACGATCGTCGTCGCGATTGAAGAGGGGCGAGCCGTGCACCAAAACATCCGCAAATTTATGACCTACATCCTGGCATCAAACCTGCCGGAATTAGTACCATTCCTGTTCATGGTGGCGTTGAAGATTCCTCCTGCACTGGTGATCATGCAGATTCTTGCCATTGATTTAGGAACTGACATAGTGCCTGCATTGGCCTTGGGCGCAGAACGGGCAGAAGTCGGAACCATGCAGCAGCCCCCCCGGAAAAAATCGCAACCGCTTCTCGATCGCTCCCTGCTGTTACGCGCCTATGGCTTCTTGGGATTATTAGAAGCAGCCCTGGCGATGGCAGCATTTTTTCTGGTGTGGTGGAGTTACGGTTATGACTTAGCAGAATTACAAGCCGTAACGCCAAGCATTCTGTCTCGTTCAGCAGATGCCGCCACGATCGCCATCTATACTCAAGCCATCACTATGACTCTGGCATCAGTCGTGGCTTCTCAAACGGGCAATGTTTTTGCCTGTCGATCGGAACGTGGGTCAATTCTGCCGCTGGGATTCTTTTCTAATCGACAAATCTGGCTCGGAATTGCCATTGAATGGGTCTTAGTGGCGATCGTTAGCAATAACGCATTTTTGAGCCGCATTTTTTCGACAGCACCTTTAGCGCCCTGGCAATGGCTGGTATTGCTGGTTTGTCCACCGATCGTCTTAGGAGCAGAAGAACTACGAAAAGTCGTGTTTCATGGGAAGTTCATTTCCAAGCAGAGCCGGTAAATGTGGCGATCGTCTGGGAGTTAGAAACCGGGTTTCTTCGGAAAATCTGGTGAGGATGTTGAGATGATCGCAGAAACCCGGTTTCTGGGATGAGGGTCGCGCTTTTTAATTTTCGCATCTATGAAGTGCTAGGAAGCTACTGCAAAATCTGTCTCCGTCATACTTGATTTGCAACAGGAATTTTTAACTTGACAAGGGATTTTTGTAGAACACTGGGTTTAACGCTCAACCAAACTTGTGGGCGATCGCAAATAACTTCCAGGTAGCGTCACAACGGCTACAGTGTTTCCCAACAGATCGAAAAATTCAACGCTATAACCTGTTTCTAGTCCTTCAACGTGATGCTGTTCCACAACTGTACCGATATCGCCGGCATCAAGTCCTTGTTCTGGAAGGTTGCATAGTAAGATGACATCTGAATAAAGTTGATAGTTCATATCCTCCTCTGTTAATCTTTTAATCAGGAATCAGAAAAACGTGCTTTCCGACAATAGTGTTTCAATCGCTTTCATAGCCTGTCTGCATCATAATTGATTTGCCACAGGAATTTTTAACTTGACAAGGGATTTTTGTAGAACACTGGGTTTGACGCTCAACCAAACTTGTTTGCGATCGTCTTTAGTATAGCCAATGACAACAGCACCAACAGGCGAATCAATATCGGGATACATTTCTGGTGTCATCGATCCGGTATCGAGAAAGTCGGAAATTTGAATAAGTCCTTTTACCTCTGCATCGCCAAGATTGACAAATACTCCAAAAGGTGCATGAAATTCAATCTTGCCGTATATTAGTTTTCCAAGTGGATACTTGGACTCGATCGAGTTCCAAAATTCTTGATTCATAGTCAACTGCTGTTTTAGGATTCTCGGAAACTGATTCAAAATGGGAAAAAGATTGTGCGGGATTGCTAGTTCAATACTTGGGCCGCCCTGATAGAATGTTTCCAGTGGCTTAAATGTTATCTCATAGGTTTACTTGTCTATTATCACCTCCAATATTCCTTGCTGGTAATTATTGTTATATTCTTCAGCCAGACTTCTCGAATCGGAAGCTGCGAAGTAGCACTTGCCATTCTCGTAGGGTGGATTGTTTGGAAAGTCTGCTGGAGGGAAACCATCTCGCAGTAATTTTTGCGCTAACCCTGGTTGGGGAGCTTTATAAATTGTAACTGTCTGAGTAGAATTACTTCGTGTCATCGATGCGCTCGCTCGCACAAATTTTACTCAATTTCGTTTTCAAGCTGGTCAAGGATTTTCTCACAATGTTTTATGATAGTGTTTTTATCAGCCCTAGCTAAGTTTATTTGAGGACATAAATTTTGTATTTGAGAAACTTGCTTTTCAATTGGCTCAGCCTCATTAGCTGTAAGATTTGTACCTCGTCCATAACCATTATTTGATGATCCCCATATAAGAGCAACTCCTTTAACTAATAAAAGAGTTTTCATTTGCTCTACTTCAATGTTGATATTCACAGAATCCTGAGCCTCATAAAAAACAGCAAAGCTACCTATAACTGCCCCTACAGATGCTCCTATCTGCGCCCCCGCAATTGCTCCACCTACAATACCTACACCGCCAGTCAATACACCCACAACTCCTCCCCCAACAATAGCCATCAAAAAAGAACCAAAGCCGGCCGTAACTGCTGCCGATCCAGAACCAATGCTGACGCGATTCATCAAATTATGATCTGTCTTGAAGTCTAAACGTAACTGCTCTTTTGAAGTAGTGGGATTGTCTGCTGCTACCTTGTAGAGATAATTGATATTATGAAGGAATGTAGCAAACGATCTGTCGATCTTGTCTGCAATTTTTCCCCTGGCTATTTCCCGTTTATACTCATTATTGCACTCTGCCTTTGGAAGAGTCAAGATTGGTTTTCCTTGATAGGGTTCAATCATAAAAACCGATAACAAATTACAAGCTTCTTTCCTGATTTCTAACTCTCTCTCCTTAAATCGTTTTAAACCCTCAGTAAAACGCAATTTTTGCTCGGAATCAAGTATATTGAGAATCCTGTCATAAATCCCCTTTACTTTGACAGGACTATCCCAATGGGCATCAAAAATAATCGCATCAATTGAGCGTTCTTGAAATAGATTTTTCCATTGAGTTACTCTCTTTTCAACAGATATTTTATCGCTTGCTGCTAGTTCCTTTTTGTATTGATTAATAACCGCTACAACTTTTGAACATTTTTTGAGAATAAGTGAAATCTCCTCCTTATAACTATCATCAGGTACAATCGTTAGACTGGCTACATATAAAACTACATCGGCGGATTCTATGGAAGCTATTGCGTCTAAATCGTAGACCGCTTTTTCTTGCCAACTCTGTGACATCTTGGAGTCGGGATTTTCATTCAATGAGTCAAGGTACATCATTAAATTAGAGGCATACTGAAATCCTGGAGTATCTATAAATGTTGCTTGAAGACCTTCAAAAAAGTAGGATTGCCCTTTTTTTGTAACATTGGCTGAATCTCCAACTTCTCCAATAGAAGTTTTCATCAAAGTTCTAATCAGAGTGGTTTTTCCGGTGTTTGTATGGCCAACAACAGCAATACTGATATTTTGTGAGAGTGGTAATTTTTGTGACATGGTAATTTGTAGTTGATAGTGATTGGTGACAACTTAAGATTGAAACCCACAATAAATGTCGCTTTTAGGCGAAGTCTAGATCCCCCTAAATCCCCCTTAAGAAGGGGGACTTTGAGAATACTTCTTGTCCCTCCGTTAAAAACGGGGACTTTGAATATTTCTTGTCCCCCCCTTATTAAGGGGGGCTAGGGGGGATCTAGACTTCGCTACAAACAAGAGAAACTCTTGCTACATGACTAGAATTCTAGCGCAGAACCCTAACTACCCCCAATCCGGGCCACGTCACGAGCATTTTCTTCAAAAGCCGCCGTCAGCGCATCATCACCGCTTAAACCCGCAGCGATCGCCCTTTCAATGGCTTCCAACACCCGCTTATAATCCCGCGGCATCACCTTCACAAATATCGGTACCATCGCATCCCAATTTGCCAAAACCTTCGATGCGATCGCACTTCCAGTCAAATCAAAATGAGCCTGAATTAAGTGCCGCAAATCGCTAATCTCCTCAGCATCCTCCAGTTTTTCCAATCCCACCATCGACATATTGCAGCGAGTAGCAAAATCCCCCGCCTCATCCAAAATGTAAGCAACACCGCCACTCATTCCTGCTGCAAAATTGCGCCCGGTTGCACCCAAAACTACAACTTTGCCGCCAGTCATGTACTCGCAACCGTGATCGCCGACTCCCTCAACCACCGCATTTACGCCGGAGTTACGCACCCCAAAACGTTCGCCCGCCATCCCCCGGATGAAAACCTCACCAGATGTCGCTCCGTAAAGCACTACGTTGCCCACAATCACATTTTCCTCTGCGACAAAGGTAGAAGCTGCCGACGGGTACAGCACGATTTTGCCGCCGCTGAGGCCTTTGCCCAAATAGTCGTTCGCTTCGCCTTCGAGCTCCAGGGTGACTCCCTTGGGCACAAAAGCCCCAAAGCTTTGCCCAGCGCTGCCTTGGAAGTGCAGGTGCACCGTGTCATCGGGTAAACCTTCCCAGTGGCGTTTGGTGATTTCGTTGCCGAGAATTGTGCCGACAACGCGGTTGACATTGGTAATCGGCAGTTTGGCGTGGACTTTTTCGCCGTTTTCGATCGCACCTTTGCACAAATCCAACAACACCGTCATGTCGATCGACTTTTCCAAACCGTGATCCTGCGGCATCTGACAATAGCGCCCAACATCCGCCCCAACTTCCGGCTGATACAGGATGTTCGAGAAATCCAAACCCTTAGCCTTCCAGTGATCCACCGCCTGTTTCCCTTCCAAAACATCAGTCCGCCCCACCATTTCATTCAGCGTGCGGAAACCCAACTGCGCCATAATTTCCCGGACTTCCTGAGCCACAAAGGTCATAAAGTTTACCGTATGTTGCGGATCGCCGGTAAAGTTTTTACGCAAAAGTGGGTCTTGCGTCGCAACGCCCACCGGGCAAGTGTTCATGTGACACACGCGCATCATAATGCAGCCCAAAGTCACCAGCGGCGCAGTAGCAAAACCGAATTCCTCGGCACCAAGCAATGCAGCAATTGCTACATCGCGGCCGGTTTTGAGTTGTCCGTCGGTTTCAACAGCAATGCGCGATCGCAAATTATTCAAAACCAGCGTTTGGTGAGTTTCCGCCAATCCCAACTCCCAAGGTAAACCGGCGTGTTTGATCGAAGTTTGCGGCGAAGCGCCGGTACCGCCGTCATAGCCGGAAATTAACACCACATCGGCGTGGGCTTTCGCAACACCAGCCGCGATCGTCCCAACTCCAACTTCCGACACCAGTTTGACGCTAATCCGCGCTTCCCGGTTGGAATTTTTCAAGTCGTGAATCAATTCGGCCAAATCTTCGATCGAATAAATGTCGTGGTGAGGAGGAGGCGAAATCAAACCCACACCAGGAGTCGAGTGTCGCACCTTCGCAATCCACGGGTATACTTTTTTACCAGGTAACTGTCCGCCTTCTCCGGGTTTCGCCCCTTGCGCTATCTTGATTTGCAGTTCCCGCGCCTGAGATAAATACAAGCTGGTGACGCCAAAACGCCCGGAAGCAACTTGTTTGATCGCACTGTTTTTTGAGTCACCGCGATCGTTTGTCCAAGTATAGCGATCGGAATCTTCCCCCCCTTCACCGGTGTTCGATTTGCCACCAATGCGATTCATCGCTACGGCTAGAGATTCGTGGGCTTCTTGGGAAATCGAACCATAACTCATCGCCCCAGTTTTGAAGCGTTTGAGAATAGATTCAACCGGCTCAACTTCCTCAATCGGAATCGATTCCCGCTGCTTGAATTCCAGCAAACCGCGTAGGGTAAAATGCTGTTGATTTTGTTCGTTAACCAACCCGGAATACTGTTTGAAAAGCGGATAACTTCCTTCGCGCACTGCTTGTTGCAGGGCGTGAATTGTCTGCGGGCTGAACAAGTGGGCCTCTCCTTCCTTGCGCCATTGATATTCGCCGCCGACATCGAGGGTGTGTCCGCTGCTGGGGCGATCGGGGAATGCGTGGGTATGGCGTAAAATAGCTTCTTGGGCGATGACTTCGAGGTCTACTCCTTCAATCCGCGATGCTGTCCAGGTGAAGTATTTATTGACTACGGATTTGTTTAAGCCGATCGCCTCAAATATCTGTGCGCCACGGTAACTTTGAATTGTCGAAATCCCAATTTTCGAGGCAACTTTAGTCACGCCTTTGCTGGCGGCTTTCACGTAGTTTTTGCAAGCTGTTTTGGTATCAACATTTACCAGCAAACCTTGGCGGATCGAATCAGCGATCGTCTCAAAGGCCAAATACGGATTGATCGCACCGCAACCGTAGCCGATTAAAGTCGCAAAGTGATGAACTTCGCGCGGTTCCCCGGATTCGAGCACCAGTCCGGCCCGCGTCCGCGTACCTTGGCGAATCAAGTGGTGGTGGAGTCCCGCAACTGCTAGCAGTGCCGGAATCGGGGCTTGGTCTGCATTGATTCCTCGATCGCTCAAAATCAGGATATTCACCCCAGAGGCGATCGCGCTATCTGCTGCATCAAAAACATCTTCTAACGCCTGTTCAAGACCTTTTACTCCTGTTTTGGGGTCAAACAAAATCCGTATGGTAACAGACTTAAAATTGCCCTCATTTACGTGTTTGAGTTTAGCCAGTTCTTCATTGCTGAGAATTGGTGTTTTTAGCTCAATCAAGTGACAGTTTTCTGGTTCCGGTTTGAGCAAATTGCGTTCAGCGCCGATCGTAGTTTCAGCAGAAGTGACAATCTCTTCTCGGATCGAATCAATCGGCGGATTCGTAACTTGAGCAAACAGTTGCTGGAAGTATTCATAAAGCAGCTTTGGCCGGTTGGAAAGTACCGCTAGTGGCGTATCCGCGCCCATTGCGCCGACAGCTTCCACCCCGTCGCGTGCCATCGGCGCTAACAGCAACCGCAGTTCTTCAAAGGTGTAGCCGAAGGCCATTTGCCGCTGCAATAATGTTTTGGGGTCTGACTCTACCAATTGGGTAGCATCTGGTAGCTTGGCAATTTCTACCATGTGCTTGTCAATCCACTCGCGATACGGGTGTTCGGAGGCGATTTGATGTTTGATTTCTTCGTCAGAAACGATGCGGCCTTCTGCTGTATTTACTAGGAACATCCGGCCCGGTTGTAGGCGACCTTTGGATGCGATTCGTTCTGGGGCGATCGGCAAAACTCCGGCTTCTGATGCCATGATTACTATGTCGTCTTTGGTGACGCAGTAGCGAGAAGGCCGCAAACCGTTGCGATCGAGTACAGCCCCGATCGAAGTACCATCCGTAAAGGCGATCGAAGCCGGCCCATCCCACGGTTCCATCAAGCAGGAATGGTATTCGTAGAAAGCTTTTTTCTCGTCACTCATGGACTCGTGGGCTGTCCAAGGTTCGGGAATCATCATCATCATGGCGTGCGGTAAAGAACGCCCAGCCAAAGTCAGCAATTCCAGAGCATTATCAAAGATAGTCGAGTCGCTACCTTCGATGTTGATTAAATTCGGGATTTTCTTTAAGTCATCGCCGAATAGTTCCGACTCGAACATCGATTGTCGCGCGTTCATCCAGTTGATGTTGCCGCGCATGGTGTTAATTTCGCCGTTGTGGGCGATGTAGCGGTAAGGGTGCGATCGTTCCCAACTCGGAAAAGTATTGGTGCTGAAGCGCGAGTGAACCAGGGCTAGAGCGCTTTCCATGTCGGGGTCGTGCAGTTCGGGATAATAATCTCCCACTTGCACCGGCATCAGCATTCCCTTATAGACGATCGTCCGGCAGGAGAGTGTGGAATTATACCAGTATGGGTCTGCGTTAGTCCTGCGGATGGCATTGTGAGCTCGTTTGCGGATGACGTAGAGTTTCCGCTCAAAAGCTGCCTCGTCCATACCTGGGGCGCGGCTGACGAACACTTGCTGCATAAATGGTTCGCTAGCTTTGGCGGTGTCGCCCAGGGATGAGTTATCTGTGGGGACATCGCGCCAACCCAGCAGGGGACATCCTTCTTCGGCGGCGATTTCTGCAAAAATGCGTTGGCCGTTTTCGCGTTCAATTCGATCGGGCGATGAGTAAACCGCACCGACGCCGTACTCGCCGGCTTCGGGAAGTTCGATATTTTGGGCTGCTGCTGCTTTCTTGAGGAACTTGTGGGGTACTTGCATCAAAATCCCCGCGCCGTCTCCGGTGTTGGGCTCGCAGCCGCAGGCACCCCGGTGGTCGAGGTTCAGCAGGATTGTCAGTCCCTGTTCGACAATTTCGTGGGATTTGTTACCCTTGACTTGTACAATAAATCCGACTCCGCAAGCGTCGTGCTCGAACTGCGGATCGTACAAGCCTTGCTTTTGTGGCAGTCCGTTGTTGTTCATTTTGATGTGTCTCTCAAAGTGAGGAAAAGATGTTTATCTAGAGTAGAGGATGGGAGGCCGATCGCGACCGTATTATGTATTGTATTTTGTAGCGAGCTAAGCTTGTAGGTTTCAGGCCTTAAGAAAATTGTCAGTCATCATTAGTCCTTAGGCCGATTTTAGCCCTAGCCCTAGCCCTAAGCCTTAGCCTTAGCCCCTTCAATAAAGCTTGTTTAAAGAACCAGCCTTTGGGGATCAAGAGTTGATGTAGATTTGGGGATCGATCGAATACCGGGTGACAACAGCTATGTTGCTTTTGCTATGGTTGTTAAGGCGGGTCGATCGGGCTGAGTAGACAGGAGTGCAAAAATGTACAGTTCGCTAACCCGTCCAGGTGAGCTTCGATTTTAACAATAAATTAGCTCCCCTCAACAACCAACGTTGTCTACTAAAAGCTTAAACAACCAATCCTGAAGGAGTAAAAACATGGTTCAAACTCAAGAAATTTCTCAAACATCTACTCTCCACGCACCTGTTGCAATCAACGGAATTACCGCCACAGAATTACGCCCTTGGGGTTCTTTTACAACTCTAGAAGAAGGCCCAGGATATAAAATTAAGCGCATAGAAGTTAAGCCCGGACATCGCCTCAGCCTGCAAATGCACCACCATCGCAGCGAACACTGGATCGTAGTTTCTGGTACTGCTAAAGTTACTTGCGGTGAAACTGAAGAAGTTTTGTTCACAAATCAGTCTACCTACGTTCCTCAGTGCATCAATCACCGTCTGGAAAATCCCGGTGTGATTCCCCTGATTTTAATTGAAGTGCAGAATGGCGAATATCTCGGAGAAGATGATATTGTACGTTTTCAAGACGACTATGCCCGTGCAGAATCTCAGGCTAAATAACCGATAAACTGGTTATTTGTTATTCGTTATTTGTTATTCGTTATTTGTTATTTGCGCCAATCAGTAACCAATAACCAGTAACCAATAACCAGTAACCAGTAACCAGTAACCAGTAACCAAGAACCCAATAAAATTAATGATTCATCTGAGTAAAACCGCAGCCCTGGAAGTAACCCGTCTCAAGTCGAAGTATCCAAACCCCAATGCTTTATTTCGCCTGGGCGTGGAATCGAGCGGCTGCTCCGGTTTGTCTTATACAATGGGTTTTGAAGATGCGATCGCCCCATCAGCCACTGTTTGCGAGTCTGAGGGCATCCAAATCGCGATCGACCCCCAGGACTTAAAATATCTCAACGAGCTCACCTTGGACTATTCAGAGGACTTGATGGGCGGAGGTTTCCGATTTCACAATCCTAATGCGGCTAAAAGTTGTAGCTGCGGCAATTCGTTTTCAGCCAAGGAATAACCAATATGATGACACTCAAAGACTTAGAAAAAGTCCAAAAAACTTTCCAAGAAGCCGGTCAAGATTACCAAGTTGAACTAGAAAGTGGGAGAATTGTAATAATGGGCCCGTCAGATATTGTATCTAGCGAAATCGGCGTAATTTTCAGTTGGCTGCTCGCCAATTGGGTCTATCCTCGCCGTCTGGGTCGAGTTTTTGACTCCGCAGGTGGCTTTATTTTACCTGATGCTAATCTTACCGCACCTGATGTTTCTTTTGTTCGGGCCGCACGTCTCAGGAAAAGTCCGCGTTATTTCGGAGAATTAGTCCCAGACTTGGTAGTAGAAATTAAATCACAGAGCGATCGCATAAAGCCGATAGTAAAGAAAATTAATAAGTTTATAGAACTCGGATCACAAGTGGGAATTCTGATTGACCCGGATGAAGAAACTGTTACAGTTTATCGTCAAATAGATGAACCTGTGGTATTGGGAAATCAGGATATTTTGACAGTACCAGAACTTTTTCCTGGTTGGGAATTGCCCATTGCTGAACTTTGGCCACCAATTTTTACCGAAGCAGAAACTCAAGAATAATCTGGCATTATAATATAGCGCGTCTAAATCATTTGTAAAAATATGTAGGGGCGGGTTTCACCAAAAATATGTAATTCACACCAACAATCTAGATAAACCCGCCCCCACACAACCCATCCACATCCACCTTGACTTGGATTAAATGCCAAAAATGTACGTTGCGATTTACAGGGTGGGGGCGGGTTTATGAGACAATCAATTTGGTGCGTAGATGGTTGGTAAAACCCGCCCCTACAGACAAATGATCTAAAATATCTGTAGGGGCGGGTTTCACCAAAAATATGTAATTCACACCAACAATCTAGATAAACCCGCCCCCACACAACCCATCCACATCCACCTTGACTTGGATTAAATGCCAAAAATGTACGTTGCGATTTACAGGGTGGGGGCGGGTTTATGAGACAATCAATTTGGTGCGTAGATGGTTGGTAAAACCCGCCCCTACAGACAAATGATCTAAAATATCTGTAGGGGCGGGTTTCACCAAAAATATGTAATTCACACCAACAATCTATAGAAACCCGCCCCCACACAACCCATCCACATCCACCTTGACTTTGATTAAATGCCAAAAATGTACGTTGCGATTTACCAGGTGGGGGCGGGTTTATGAGACAATCAATTGGGTGCGTAGATGGTTGGTAAAACCCGCCCCTACAGACAAATGATCTAAAATATCTGTAGGGGCAGGTTTCACCAAAAATATGTAATTCACACCAACAATCTATATAAACCCGCCCCCACACAACCCATCCACATCCACCTTGACTTGGATTAAATGCCAAAAATGTACGTTGCGATTTACAGGGTGGGGGCGGGTTTATGAGACAATCAATTGGGTGCGTAGATGGTTGGTAAAACCCGCCCCTACAGACAAATGATATATGGTAAAATCCAGGGGGAATTTAAAATTAGTTAATTAATGAAACTAAAAACTTGCAAATTCTGGCTCTGTACGATCTTTTTTAGCCTCAGTGCGATCGCCCCCAGCACCGCTGAAATTGTCCCGGATGCGACTCTACCAGTCAATACGACGGTAATTGTCAACGACAGTAATAACTTTATACAGGGCGGAACGCAAGCCGGCAACAATCTATTTCACAGTTTTCGAGAATTTTCACTTCTGGCTGGGGAAACGGCGTTTTTCAACAATTCCACAGATATTCAAAATATTTTTACCCGCGTTACGGGCGGCTCGATTTCTAATATTGACGGTGCGATAAAAGCTAACGGTACTGCAAATTTATTTTTGCTCAATCCTCATGGGATTATTTTTGGACCGAATGCTTCATTAAATATTGGCGGTTCGTTTGTGGCGACTACCGCGAGTGCTGTACAGTTTGGAAATGGCAGGGATTTCTCGGCGAATGTTTCGGGACAAAATACGCCTTTGCTAATAGTTAGTGTTCCTCTGGGATTGCAATACGGACGATCGCCTGGAAGTATAGTAAATCGATCGACCGCTGGATTGCAGGTGCGATCGGGTAACAGTTTGATACTTGCGGGCGGCGATGTGAGATTGGAGGGCGGAAAAATACTCGCACCGGGCGGCAGAGTAGAGCTCGCAGCCGTTGCTGGCGGGGAAACTGTCGGGCTGAACGCCTTCGGTAACAATGTGAGTTTAAATGTTCCGGCGCAGATAGCCAGAGCCGATGTATCTCTCACAAACAGCGCTGACGTGAATGTACGCGCGGGAGGTGGCGGAAATATTGTTGTCAGCGCTCACAACTTGAATATGTCAGAAGGAAGTACGCTGCGGGCGGGGATAGCGGAAAAATCGGGTGCGACTGACGCTTTGGCGGGGAATATTGATGTTAATGCGACGGGGGCGATCGCTTTTGATGGAGTCGGTGACGAAGATGTATTCAGCGGTGCGTACAATCTGGTGCAACCCGAAACTATTGGTGAAGGGGGTAATATTAATATCACAGGCGAAGCGCTTTCTTTTACTAATGGAGCTCAAGTAAAAGCCAGTACGTTAGGACAGGGAAATGCCGGTAATGTTAACATTCGCATTCGCAATGCCAGCTCCTTTGATGGTGCGGGTAGCAGTGGCACTCCCAGCGGCGTTTACAGCAGAGCAGAAGCTAACGAAGCAGTTGGTAATGGAGGAAATATTAACATCGCTACTGGTTCCCTTTCAGTCACAAACGGTGCTGTGATTACAGCTAGCACTCAAGGACGTGGCAATGGAGGAAATGTCGAGATTTACGTCCGCAACGATACTGTTTTGGATGGATTGGGGCCATTACAGGAAATTACTTTACCATCTGGTCCGCTTCAATTCCAACAATCCTCCGGGCTGTTCAGCAGCGTCAAAAGAACAGGAGTCGGTGAAGGCGGAAATATTCGCGTCACAACTCGATCGCTATCAATTGCAAATGGTGCTGTTATTGTTACCAGAACAGAAGGGTTGGGGCGAGCTGGAAATATCACAGTGAATGCTGCTGATTTCGTGACAGTTGATGGGGTAGGTTCCGATAATTCATCTAGCGCTTTGCTAGCTCCAACACAACCAGGGGCGGGTGGTCGAGGTGGGGATATTACAGTTAATACTAATATTTTTCGAGTTGCCAATGGAGCGGTTGTTAACTCTCAAACCCTGAACGAATATGATGGAGGAAACATCACCATTAATGCTAATATCTTTGAAGCTACCGGAGGCGGACAGGCGATCGCCACAACTCGCAGCAGCGGTCAAGCTGGTAATTTGACCGTCAATGCTGCTGACAAAATTGTGATCTATGGGAGCGATCGCAATTTCAGCGATCGAGCCTCACTATTCAATACAAACATCGTCGGTAACAATGAAGGTCCCGCTAGCGGACTATTTGCCAGTACGGGGAAAGATTCCACAGGTGGCGGTGGCAATTTGAATGTTAAAACCGGACAGTTAATTGTCCGAGATGGAGCCAAAGTTACTGTCAGTGCGGACGGCCAAGGAGCGGCAGGAAATTTGAGAATTGCGGCTGATTCAATTCGTTTAAATAATGGCACAATCACAGCCACAACTCAAGCCGGAAATTTCGGCAATATCACTTTGAAAACAGGAAATTTGCAAATGCGCCACAACAGTCAAATTACTACAAATGCGTCTGGGACTGCGACAGGCGGCAATATTAATATCGAAGCTGGGGCTGTAGCTGCTTTAGAAAATAGCGACATCCGCGCCAATGCGATCCGAGGCCAGGGCGGAAATATTGTAATTAATGCCCAAGGTATTTTTCGCTCTTTTGACAGCGATATCGATGCTAGTTCAGAATTAGGAATTGACGGCAATGTCGAACTCAGAACCCCCGATATTAACCCCGTACAAGGATTAAATCTGCCAGTAACCCCCGGAGTGCCGCCACAGCCAACACAAGAATGTCAAAATAGCGGGCGAAGAGCAAGTCGGTTTGTAATTACCGGGCGCGGCGGTTTGCCGCCGACTCCCAGGGAAAGAGTCAGTCGGGGTAGTGAGAATGATGATGTGGCGGCTGAGCCTCTTGTAGAGGCTCAAGGCTGGATAATTAATACTAAAGGTGAGGTAGAATTGGTTGTGAATGCGCCAGTAGTTGTGCCTTACAGCCCAGGGGCGGTGCCACCTATTTGCAATTGATCTCAAATCCGTTAGTATCGGAATGATTCATCTCTCTCTTCTCTTCCTCTGTGCCCTCTGCGCCCTCTGCGGTTAAATCATTCCTATGCAACCGTAAACGATAGGATTTACCGATCAAATCCGTTAGTATCAGAATGATGAATCTCTCTGAGCTCTTCCTCTGCGCCCTCTGCGCTCTCTGCGGTTAAATCATTCCTATGCAACCGTAAACGATAAGAGTGCAATCGAAAAGCTTTCAATCAAGCTGGCGTACTCAGAATTACCCACTGCATTAACTCCTGCCACTCAGGAGACTTAGCTAATAAATCCGCATCCAATTCATGGCCCGCATCCAGCCAAAATTCAGCAAAACAGTCGGCCCAATTAATGACTGTTTCCACAGGCAAATAAGGCGTATAATTCCAAGAACGCTGCAAAAATTGTACCATTTCAAGGGAATGACCAGTGCGGTGCAAATACCAAGCAATCCAAACTAACGTACTGTACTTAATTTGCTTTTCCAACAAACGTATTTTATCCGGCAATTCGGGGCGGGCAAAAAAATTGTCCATTACCGCCGCCAAGGATTTAGCCTGCGGCAAACCTTTATACATCGCACTTTGTTCGTGCTGGCGGTAGCAAACTGTTACTTGGCGCAGCCAATCTGTTTCGCATCCCATTAATGCCAAACGCAGCACTAAATCTGTATCTTCCGCTGGTGGAAATCGAGGATCGAAACCGTCGGCGCGCTCTAACCAATGGCGGCGAAACATCATCGCGCTTGGTAAGACTGGTTTCCACCTGAGCCACATTTCTAAGTCTAATTTAGGCACATTTTGCCAGAGTTTGACTTCTCGAAGCGCTTCGCCTTTACTGTTAACTAGACGCCAGCCGCTGTGGACAATTCCTAAATTTGGTTGCGCTGCAAATACAGCAATTTGTGCTGCTAATTTGTCAGGGAAAAAGAAGTCATCTGCATCGAGAAAGGCGATGAATTCTCCTCGCGCTAACTCGATGCCGCGATTTCTGGCCAGAGAAACGCCTTGATTTTGTTGGTAAATGTAGCGAATTTGATCGCCATAATTCTCTAAAACTAATCTAGTGTCATCTTGGGAACCGTCGTCTACTACAATAATTTCCCAGTTAGCGCTTGTTTGATTGAAAACGCTATCTATTGCTTGACCGATGTAAGCAGCGCAATTGTAAGCCGGAATTACTACGCTCACCTGCGGGATGCGATCGTTCATAACATTACTCATAATTAATTATCTTAAATCCGATTGCGTCTTTATTGTACAATAGTTTTCGGGTGCGTCAGTCCATGCCGCACCCGAATCGGGGTTATTTTGTTCATTAATTTTGGTTCAAGAATTTGCCAAACTAAGTCGGTGCGAATTCAGTAAATTATCATGGCGTATTGCTAAAGGGTGGCGATCGCCTTTTGGCTTCAAATACTTGTCAACTACTTGCAAAACTTGTTCAGGCTTGGAGGACTTGCTCAAAAAATCAGAAGCACCTGTAAATTTCGCTCGCGTGCGATCGAGTATACTGTCTTGATCGCTCAAAAACACGATCGGAGTTTCCCGAAAAGCCGATGTTTTCCGCAAAAAACTGCACAAATCAAAGCCACTTATTTTAGGCATCAGCAAGTCCATAATAATCAAAGCAGGGTTGTGTTTGGCGAGGAGGCCCACTCCCTGCATCGGATCTTGAATTTTCAGAACTCGATACCCACCCGATAGTAAAATTTGTTCTAAAATTGCACAGACTGTGGCACTATCATCAATACAGGCAATTAAAGGGCGGCATGGTTGAGCAATCGCCGCAGCCCAACGCCACTGTTCGATCGGGGATGGCAAATCGGGTACTGTTCGGAAATTGACTAAACCCTGCTGGATGTAGTTCTGCAAAGCGCGCGTTGTCACCGTCACACACTGCTTTTTCTGAAATGCAATATCCCAAAGAGTATTCTCACCGTTGAACACCCTAGCCAGAGTCAGCCAAGAATCAGAACTAAATCGATTTTGCGCCAACTCTGGCGATAAATTTAACAGTGGTGCTTGTTCAGGCTCTACCATCCACAAACCCATTGCTGTCCACTTCTGCCACATTTGTTCTGTAGAATACAGAATTTTCTCTACTTCTGTTGACGATAGCAACAAAGAAGGGATAATCTTAGAAACATATTTTTTTGAAGAATACCACTCCCGACGCAAACCAGATTGACCGATCAGGGAAAAGAACACTTCGCAAACGCTGGTGTGGATGATCGCCTTAGCTTGTTGCAGGCTCATTTCGCTGTCAGCGATCCCTTTCTGAAGCAGTTGATACTCCCAGAGTTCCCCAGCCTCAAAATCTCTGAGATCTACTTGAAAGTTCCGACAGTGTTGCCCGATCGCTCTGTACCAGCGTTTCGATCTGTGCCATCCTCCCGTAGCATACACCAGATCACCCCGATAAAAGTAAAGTTGCCACTGTTGCTCCCCTTGCTCTAACAGCAATTTTCCCGTTGCTTTTTTTTTTCTCAAAAGTCCCAAAGTATGGGACAACATTTTGTACCCGATTGCGGTAGCAGACATATTCACTCGCATCTCCTGTACTCTGTTTATAACATTTTACACCTGCCGAGTTGTCGGGGCAAACAGTAATATTACTGAATTTTACCAATTAAAAATAATCAATCCTGGGAGTTTAACCCATCAGGTAGTGGTTCCCCTCCGGGGTTTTGTACTTCAGGATACAAGACCTATCTGAACTATTAACTAATAACTAAAACCTTGCTGGTGACTAATAACTAATTCCTATTGCTATCTTTGGGAGGGACGGGATCATAACCCCCTGGATGCAAAGGTTGACAGCGCAAAATCCGCTTAATTGCCAGTGCCCCACCGCGCGCCACTCCAAATCTTTCTATTGCTTCGACAGCATATTGGGAACAAGTTGGGTGAAATCTACAGGCGTTAGGTAAGTAAGGAGAAATAACAACTTTGTAGCCTCGTATTAGCCCAATTAACAATGTTTTCACAGCGATGACCATAACTAAAACACAATTTGAGGAGCCAAGATGCTACTTGTATCTGAATTAACTACTTGACCGATACCTAAAAATTGACCATCTTCATTATAAACCTGCAAGGGAGAAGATAAGGGAATGGAGGTATTTTTTTCTACTTTCCTATTTTCCATAATTTCTGCAATCGGGAGGCGCTGACCTTGAAACCAGCGTTTGGCATATTCGGGAGAAAGGACGATCGCACCTAAATGTCCCAAAACCTGCGCTGGCAAAGTTGGGGAAAATTTATTCTCCTGCAATTGCCTTTCTAATTCTTCAAAACAGAGACTTTCCTCGATCGAAAAACCGCTACTTTCGGTACGAGTCAAAGTAGCCAAAGTGCCACCTACATTCAACATAGCGCCTAAATCGCGGGCGATCGCCCGAATGTAAGTACCGGCCCCGCAGGCGATCGCCAAATCCAACTCAGGAAAATCCCCCGATCGCCAATCCAGAACTTCCAGCCGAAAAACCTCTACATTCCTAGCAGCAACATCGACAGTTTCGCCCCTTCTCGCCAAATCGTAAAGGCGTTTTCCCCCGACTTGAACAGCACTATAATTAGGCGGAAATTGCTCAATTTTTCCCAGGAAATTCGGCAGTGCAGCTTGCACTTTTTCCCAACTCAAATCCGGCACCGGTTGAGCATTGATAATTTCCCCTTCTAAATCGTCCGTAGTAGTAGTTAAGCCAAACCGAATCGTGCCTCGGTAAGCTTTACCCTGTTGGAGAAATTGCAATAGCCTAGTTGCTTTCCCCAGGGCGATCGGCAAAACACCAGTAACAACAGGATCGAGGGTTCCCCCATGTCCGACTCGCTTGAGTTTCAACAAGCGGCGCACAAGCCCCACACAGTCGTGGGAAGTCATGCCCGCAGGTTTATTGAGATTGAGAAAACCTTCAAAAGTCATTAGTTGATCGATATTGGAAAATGGATGTTGGATTTTAGATTAAAGAATTGAAGAATTGAAAAATTGAAGAGAGCAACTCCATCCTGAGTCCTCGAAGGAATAAATCCAGGGCTTTTACCCAGGCTGCTTTCAGTCAACAGTCAACAGCCAACCGTCAACAATTCCCAATTAAAGAATGAAGTCAGCCTGACTGATAGAAATGCGGGCAATTCCGAAGAGAGTAGCCAGAGTTTCCTTAGTGCTTGTAAGCTGAATAATTGTACTAGGTGAAGTTCCGGCAGTGCCTGCGGAAATCGTGAGTTCAGCAAAGGTAAGACCGGCACTCAAGCGAATGCGATCGCCACCATCAGTAAAGTCTGTAATCACGTCCCCATCTGTCAAACGACCGATCGCAAACGTGTCATTCCCGGTGCCACCAGTTAAAGTATCTCGGCCCCGATCGCCCGAAAGGCAGTCATCACCGATTCCGCCAAACAGCGAGTCATCGCCGGCCCCCCCAAATAGAGTATCATTACCCGCACCACCCAACAAAGTATCACTATCTTGGTTGCCAAACAGCAAATCATTGCCGTTGTCGCCACTTTGGGAATCAGCACCTTTGCCACCATAAATAGTGTCGTCGCCTTCGCTACCCAAGGCAGTATCGCGACCGCTACCGCCGAACAGACAGTCATTACCAGCGTCGCCACGGATTGAGTCGTCGCCAGCGTCTCCGTAAATTGAATCGTCTCCGCCTAAGCCAAAAATTGTGTCAGGTCCTCCCAAACCAAAGATTAAGTCAGCACCGCCAGTACCGGTGAGGGAGTCGGGGCCGGTAGTGCCGCGAGTGCCGTTAGCTGACGTGCTGGGGCTTGTACTGCTGGGGCTTGTACCGCTGGAACTGGTGGGGGTTGGGGTTGGTTTCGAGATTGGTTGAGAAGGGACTGCTGCTGGCATTGTTGTACCCTGGGTAATTAGGACGTTGCACTTCTAACTTAGCGAATTTCCACAGAACTTTTTTGGACCCTGAATTTTGAAGCGGAATTGGGACGATTTGACCGATCGCACACACTCAATTTCCCACACTCAAGAGAGAAGAGCTACAGCTTAGCGAGTTGCCGGAACTGGCAGAGGTTCAGGGGTTGGGGGGTGGAGAGGCGGGGCTTCTGGGCGGTGGAGTGTAGGGACATCGGCACTGCCGTGTCCGAGCAACTGTTGCAATTGTTCCGGGGTCAGCGATCGCAAAATGAACAGGCCCAGGGAGTCTCGCGAGATGGTTTGAGCGTAGGAAGATTCCAGATAGGGGCGGAATTTTGACTGGTTGTTCAAATAGGTTTCCATGAAAGCTAGGCTGAGTCCGTTGAGGTAACGGCGGGCTAAAGCTGGCTCCGGCCCGATCACCGCTGCTGGTGGCTGAAAGACGCTTTGAGGGGATTGCTCGATCGTCGAAAAGTGAGTGCCGTTGTTCATCAGTACCAGATATTTATGCGGCGATGTCAGCCAAGTGAAAGGTTGAATTTGTTCGAGCAAAGCCGGGGCGACGGTATCGGCACTACCTGCGATTACCATGACGGGAATTTGGATTTTGCTGAGGTTTGTTTCACCGAGAATGCTGCTGACAATTGGGTTGACGGCGATCGCAGCTTTGACGCGCGGGTCGCTGAAATTGTACTGCTTGCGCTCTAGGCCGCGGGCGCGACACTGCAATAGCAGCGAGAGGTTCCAAGTGTCGTTTTCTAACTGGCAGTCTTTGTCTAGTTGTGCAAAATTAATCCCTGCGCCGGCTAAGGTCAAAGCTGTATAGCCACCGAAAGATTGACCGATGATGCCGACTCGCTGCAAGTCGAGTCCACGGTATGCTGGGTCTGTTGTAGCCAGAGTGGTTAAATAATCGAGCAGGTCTTTGATGTCGAGGGGGCGGTTGACAAATTCTGCTGGTTCTGATAAGTCTCTAGCTCTGCCTGTTACTAAGTCTTGGATTTGTTGGGCGTTGCTGCCTGGGTGTTCGGGGACGGCGACGGCAAAGCCGTAGGAGGCTAAGTGTTTGGCTAGATACTCGAAGGAAATGCGATCGGAACCCAAACCGTGGGAAATTACGACCACAGGAGCCGATCGGGGGCTGCCCTTGGGTAGATAAATGTCAATGGGAAAAGTGCGATCGCGATTTGGATTCGTCAGAGTTACCGATGATTTCTCCCAAGTATAGGGGCCTGGTAGAAACGGCTGTAGCATTTCGCCCGGGGGAATTGCAGGCTCGGCGGCGTCGGGAGTTTCCGACAATTTGGCGACTCCGGCGATCGCCCGATTGGAACGGTTCACCAGCGTCGTCAGCCCCTCGGCGACACCCAATCCGCGGGCGATGTCAATCCTGATGCCGTAGGTTGGGAATTTCCGCAGCACGTTGAGAATTGTTAAGCCTTCTGGATCGGCTGCGGCTAAAATTAGGGCAGCTCGGAGCGCGTAAAATCCAGGCTGTCGAGCTTTGGTTTGAATTACTCGCCCCAAGCGTTCCAGCAGCACTTCTCCTTGGGGTGTGTAGAGGAATTGGGCGATCGTCACGACTCTGATTCCAGCGCGAGCTTGCAGCACTCTCTGAATCTGGGCTAGCTGTTCTGGTTTGGCGTAGTGAGCGAAGCCGTCTAAGTGGTCGTCTATTTTGCCTGTTTCGGCGAAGAGTGCCAGAGATTCGAGCGGCACTGATACTTCTAGCGGCCCGTAAGTTACGAAAATTCGCTCAGCAGCGATCGTGGGTGCGGCCGTGCAAACAGCGGTGAATGCCAACAATCCTAGGTATTGTAAGGCGCGATCTCTGAGAGAGCGACAGACAGCAGGAGAGAGACTCGGAAACAGACACTTCATAACTTTCATACCTAGGATTTTGCATAATTAGTCGCTTCAACAGTCTAAATTGTTTCGTCAATATTTAATGCCCAGATGTTGTCAAAGAGTCGATCGGTTTCCGATAGATGTTTTCAAAGAGTAGGTTATTGTAGAGAGGATAGCCCTCAATCAATTTTCGAGTCTGACAAACAAAGATAGAGATTGAAAATCCAAGGCCGTCCGGTCAAACCTGCTCGCATCTCCATTAATATTTTTACAAGCATGGAAAATATGTACGATCGAGAGAGAAACTAAAGTCAGAGAGGGAGAAAAAAAGATGTTCAATGCAACAGCAATCCTGATAGACGCATTTGTAGAAGAGCTACAAGCCGGATACCGTCGCACCTACGGTAAATACAAGCCTGACTACCCAGAAATCATCGCCTGGGCGGGGACTATGGCTCTGGAAAATATCGCTAATTGTGATGCTCTGTACCACAATGTAGAACACACGATGCTGGTAGCCCTGGTGGGACAAGAGATTCTGCGCGGCAAGCACATTCGGGAGGGGGGAGTGTCGCCGGAAGATTGGCTGCACTACCTGATCTCGCTGCTGTGCCACGATATCGGCTACGTGAAAGGTGTTTGCCGTCAAGACCAAGAAGCTGTCGGACTCTACGCTACAGGGATTGACGGGGGCATGGTTTCTGTACCCATTGGCGCAACTTCTGCCAGTCTAACTCCTTATCATGTCGATCGAGGCAAACTCGTAATTGACGAACGCTTCGGCGGCCACACATTAATTGATGCCGAACAAATCAAGCGGAATATTGAATTGACTCGTTTCCCAGTTCCTGCTAGCGAAACACATCAAGACAGAAACAATTATTCTGGACTCGCGCGAGCAGCAGATTTGATCGGTCAATTGAGCGACCCCAATTACCTGCGAAAAATTAGCGCATTGTTCTACGAATTTGAGGAAGTCGGCACTAATAAAATCTTGGGCTACAAATCTCCAGGAGATTTGCGGCAAAATTATGCCAAGTTTTATTGGAACGGAGTTTTTCCCTACATTCCGGCAGCTCTTAACTATTTGGAATTGACCCAGGGAGGAAAACAGATTATTGCCAACCTCTACGCTAATGTGTTTCAGGTAGAACACGCTGAACCGCTGGCTTTCACAAAGCCGAATGCTCAAGAATTTATCAAATCTCCGGTTAACAGCAACTTGAATGGCGACAAAAATCCTGAGAATATTAAAGCTTCCCTGTCGGGAGACAAGAAATTTAGTGATTTTTCTGAGCTCAATTTGTGATGAATTAACCAGCCTTATGCTGAAGCAAATCAAGCGAGCCAGAATTAGGATGAAATCTTTTAACCTAGTTGCTGACTCGTTTTTTTTGAGCTATAATTAAGACTTACGGAAAAAATGGTTTGATGCGCTATAGGTAAGGTAAGGTGCGCAATGCGCACCCTACGGATAGAGTTGGCGCGTCCAGGACTATATTATCTGTGTTAGTAAGGTGCGCAATGCGCACCCTACGGATAGAGTTGGCGCGTCCAGGACTATATTATCTGTGTTAGTAAGGTGCGCAATGCGCACCCTACGGATAGAGTTGGCGCGTCCAGGACTATATTATCTGTG